>JGI2171J19970_10000042_pt1 | contig 45358 bp, 42 predicted proteins | sample DeeMarSWOR324_28_FD_19970 | JGI IMG/M metagenome (IMG submission 19970) | reverse complement strand
CCGGTTTGAAGCGACCTACCGGCTCGTCTTATTGAGGCCTGCCCTGGCGCGAGAGTACATGAACATGATCATGATTCGTAAAGACTATAGTGTGAGGAGTTCTAAACCAAATCCATGCATGCCAGGTCTCGGCCAGGGGCATGGTAAAAAAAGACATCCCCATGCTCTTTTCCAGATTTAGTTCCTTAGGAAGAACTCATGAAGATCCAAGCGATGCCAGATACCTCTTAAGAAGCTCTCTGTCCTCAGGATTCATATCAACAAACTCAGTGCCGATCCCTGGGGGCATCTTTTCGGTGCTCATATCTTGGGATCTTGTCCAGACTACCTTCCCAGTGGTGCGAATTACGTTCTTGCTGTCTGGCAGATTGAATTCCAAATTTAGGAGGGTATCTACTGGCATACTCTTCGCTGTTCTAATAAATAACCCCCCGTTAGCAAGATCACCAAGGTAAGCCCTAAAAAAATCACTTGCCTTCTTAAAAGAGATCTTAATATTTACTCCTTTCCTCTCCCCCTTGTGCGTGGGAGACGAAACAAGGTTCTGATTGGTTTTTCTCAATCTCCTTACCACGCTAGAGATTATGTGCCTGAAGTCTGAGGATATCTGATTAAATTCCCTATCCAAAAAATCCTTATCCAGTAACTCCAGAACTGTTTCTTCAAGTGCAGTAGCTGTAGCCGATCGGGGGGCAGGATCAAGATAACTCATCTCACCAAACATATCTCGAGGCCCAAGTATATCCAAAACAACCTTTTTACCTTGGACTATCTTGCTGATCTCCACCTTTCCAGAGGTTACTAAATAGATAGCAGATCCGTGGCTGCCTTCCTTAAGTATAACATCGCCTGCCTTATGTGTCTCTCTTCCACTTGTTAACAACACTTGGAGTCTTCCTCATTCTTTTTTTTTGCCAATTCCTTTAATTCATGGATTACCGCTCTCACCTGATCCCTGGTATCATTGAGGCTTCCCTCATTATGTATAACGTAATCCGAGGAAGATTTTTTCTCCTCAATAGGGATCTGAGACGCTAATCTCTTTTCTGCCTCTTGTCTTGCGAGACCATCTCTTTCAACCAGCCTCTTAAGCTGTACAGCTCTCGGTACATATGCCAGAATAACCCTATCAAACTTCTTATTCAAGCGCAATTCAAATAAAAGTGGAAAATCTATGATGACAATACAACATGGGTCTTTCCTTCTAATGGCCTTAATTAAGGCATCGCTTTCCTCAAAGATCCTGGGATGGGTAAAGCCTTCCAGGGCTTTTCGGCTCTTGTCATCTGAAAAGACGATCTCTGCAAGGGCAGAACGATTCAATGTCCTATCAGGGGACAGGATTTGAGGCCCAAAATAGTCAATTATATCCCTCCAGGCAGGCTTATCCGGCTTTACCACAACTCGGGCAAGGCAATCAAAATCAATTACATGCGCCCCTTCATCCTTAAACATCCTTGCCACAGTACTTTTTCCACTCCCTACGCCACCTGTCAACCCTACTATTACCATGAGAAGTGCCTAAAGTCCCGTTTCCCCTGTGCATTGCCTGTCGTTTGTTGTTTGTGATTCACAATCTGCAATGCAAAACTCCTCATTTCCTGTGCCACTCAACTTTCCTTCAACCACTCAACGACTTAACTACTATAACTCGGAGTCAAGTGAACTATAAATAGAATGCCTGCACATAAACTCCTGCCAGGGGTGAACCTGTAAACATTTCATACACACCTAAAATTGCAAGTAACACAGCGCTAGAGCCTGCGGAGCGAAGCAACACATTAACTTTAGGCACCTTAAGTGAGCTCACTCATCACTTCATTTACCTCTTCTTCAATAACACATATATTGCGCCTGCGCCTCCATCACAGGGCCGAGCAGTTACAAAGCCCAGGACTATTCTCTTCAAGATTCCCCTTCTAAACCAAACCGGAAGCTCCTTCTTTATAGCCGGTTGATGGTCAACTGAGCCTAATCCCCTCCCGTGAACAATAAGCACACACCTCATGCCCTCTTGATAGCTCTGGATTATAAAATTATTAACAACAGTCTCTGCCTCTTTCTTTGTTAAGCCGTGCAGGTCAACATAGTCTTGGATGGAAAATTCGCCTCTTTTGAGCCTTTTCATGATCTTTGGGCCCACACCAGAAACCGCCCCCTCCATATATTCATCACTGAATGAAATATCCCAGGCCCCTGATTCCTTGACAAGGCAGGACAGATATTCTCTCATGTTCTTCCTGTGGCCAAGCAATCGATCAGGTGACCTCTCTTTTTTTACCGGGGATCTAATAATCTTATTCTTATTATCCCTCAAGGGGATAACCTCCTTCATGGCTCTTTGGAAGAGATACTCGTCGCTCTCCTGTGGTGTAGTGTCGGGTAAAAACCGTGACGAAACAGGTTCAGCTCTTTTATCAAAATCCTTAAGGCCTTCAGGTAAGCCCTTGAATGGTTTACTACTGAATGCCTTGTGTTCCTCTACTCTATTCTTTACCCGATCCCTTTTTCTCTTTCCTCTCATGGTAATATAATTGACTTTTTATTTGTTTTTAAATAAATAAAATAACTTTAAGATCGTTTGATGATATTGATATCGCAGGGCGTTCATTTTCCTTATAACAGAATCGAGGCAATTTTAAAAGCATAAACCAATGGCACGGATAGATGACTACAAGATGGCCTTAGAGATAGCAAACAAGGAACTAAGCAGCCGAAATCCGCATCATGTGTGCCGATTAAGCGGCGCCGAGTGTATAGAAAGGGAGAATGGGCCAACTATTATCAGGCTTAGGTTCCTAAATCGAATGATCACTATCAGCTGGCCGGATTTGCTGTTTTATCAAGATTCAAATGAAGAGGTCCCGATAAAAAAGCAGGTCTTGATCCTCCACTACCTGAATGGTTCCAATAGAGAGGATCTCACAGGAGAGTTGATTACCTATCAGGATATCCCCTCTGCAAGATTCTATTTAGATGCCTTTAATAGACGGGTCAAATATCCATTGCTCAATACCTTTGGTGACCAACCTGACCAATTACCCTTGCTGGCCAAGCAGCTCTTTGGGGCCAATAGATCATCTATTGGAGATGTCTCTGTTCTGATACAGGCCTTGCCCAAGATACCTGTTACCCTTGTAATCTGGAAAGGAGATGAGGAATTNTCTGCTGATGGAACAATCCTTTTTGATAGCTCAATTACAGACCTACTCTCTGCCGAGGATATTTCTGAGCTTACCAGTATGATTGTGTATCCTCTCATAGCAAAAGTTAAATAGATGATTGGGAATTAAAGCATTCTCGATATATGAGCCGCGGACCCATGCGGACGATTTAGCCCCGCAAAGCGGAGCCAAAAGCCATCATCGCTTTGCGATAAGAGGCAATGGGCGTGAGCGAACCGATTAACAAAACCAGAAGTGCGATCTTTGACGTAGATAGCTGTCAACAAAGAACTGGATTTCCGATAAAGGTCCATCCCGTTAAGGAAAGTGCCTGAAAGATCTGTGGAATATTGGGAAGGTATGATAGAATAAGTAAATCCCAATCCGAATCCAACAATGTTACTTAAGGGGCTAAATGGGAATGTATTGATGGTCGAGCGAGACGGTAAGGGGCAGCAGGCCGTTTCCCTCTGCCGATGTCCGCAGAGGGAAATGTCTATGTTTGTCTGTGCACGTCTGTGGGGAATCAAATTAGGTGTTTAAGGTATGAAAATTGCCATCAGCGGCAAAGGGGGTGTGGGCAAAACAACATTTGCCGCCTTCCTGATAAAATCTCTGCAACTGAAGGGAAAATCGGTCCTGGCTATTGACTCCGACCCTGACGCAAATCTTGCTCAGGCCTTGGGCGCAAGAAACGCCTCCGAGATAACGCCTATCTCTGAAATGAAATCCCTCATTGAGGAGAGGACCGAGACAAAGATTGGCACTATGGGAAACCTATTCAAGATGAACCCCAAGGTAAGTGATCTACCAGAAAAACTCTCCATAGACGTGGATGGGGTAAAGCTGATGGTTTTGGGAGGGGTAAAGGCAGCAGAAGGAGGCTGTATCTGTCCTCAGAGCGTTCTTCTGAAGGTCCTTGTCAGCCATTTAATCCTCGCCAGAAACGAGGTTGTTGTTTTGGATATGGAGGCCGGCCTGGAACACTTAGGCAGGGGAACAGCACGGGCTGTTGATAAGATGATCGTGGTTGTTGAACCAGGGAGCAGGAGCATAGAAACTGCTCGCCAGATAAAGAGATTGAGTGATGAGTTGGGAATCAAAAATCTACTGATTGTGGGGAACAAGATCAGGTCCCAAAGGGATAGAGACTTTTTGCTCAAGAATATGAACAATTTTAGTTTTCTCGGTTTTCTGCCTTTCAATGAAGATATTATTGAGGCAGATCTAGATGGCAGACCACCCTATGAGAAGGATCCTGAGGGCCTGAAAATTGTTTCTCAAATGATGCAGGGATATTTTGAATGAAAACCTGATAATTATGTCAGTCATGCGTAGCCGGGAGTCCGTTGTGCATATGCCATCAAAAAAGGATTTTATAGTGGAAAAAAGGGTTCACAATTTCAATGCAGGCCCTGCAGCATTGCCACTGCCGGTTCTAGAAGAAATAAAGGAAGATTTTCTTAATTTCCGCGGATCGGGCATGTCAGTAACTGAAATGAGTCATCGCTCAAGTCTATTCGAGGAGGTTATCAATGATGCAACTGAAAGGGCAAGGCGGCTGTTAAAACTCAACAATGACTACCACGTACTCTTTATTCAAGGAGGTGCAAGCCTGCAGTTCTGTATGATTCCTATGAACATAGCCCTTCCTGGTAGACCGGTGGACTACATAAATACGGGAGTCTGGTCTACAAAGGCCATTAAAGAGGCCCAGATTCAGGGAAAGGATGTCAGGGTCATTGCCACATCAGAGGATAAAGATTATCCCTGTGTCCCCACTGATTTCACAGTAGACCAACGGGCATCATATCTCCATTTTACCTCTAATAACACCATAAGGGGGACCCAGTGGCAACAATTTCCCGATGGAGAAGGTGTCCCCCTCGTCTCAGATATGTCCTCTGATTTCATGAGCCGTCCAATTGATGTGAAACCATTTGGACTGATATATGCAGGTGCCCAGAAGAATCTCGGCCTATCAGGGGTAGCCATGGTAATAATCAGGGAGGATATGCTAAAAAGGGTTCCAGACACATTGCCAACCATGCTTAAGTACACAACCTACAGAGATAACAGATCTCTCTTTAATACCCCCCCAACATTCGCCATTTATGTCATAGGCCTGGTGCTTACGTGGCTGGAGGAGACAATAGGGGGGTTGAAAGAAATGGAGAAGATAAACAAGGAAAAGGCCTCCTTGATATATGAAGTGATAGACAACAGTGAGATCTATAAGGCTGTAGCAGAGGCCAACAGTCGCTCCATGATGAATGTTACCTTCCGCTTGCCTGATGAACAATTAGAACGAAGGTTTCTTGCTGAGGCCGGAAAAAACGGGCTCCATGGCCTTAAAGGGCACCGGTCATTAGGTGGTTGTCGGGCCTCTCTATACAACGCTGTTACCATAGACAGCGCAAAGAGCCTGGCTACCTTTATGAGAGAATTTGAAGAAAAAGCGTAATATTCACCGCAGAGGACGCAGAGATAAATGATTTTCCCTTTGCCGTTGGGAGGACGTCAAAGGGAAACAGTTCAGTCCACCTAAGGTGGACGATAACATGTTTAGGTGCTGTTGCTCTGGCAAGTTGGTCGTGATGAATAGCTGATTTTGCAAGGTTTTCTACCTCCCATAGATCTGAGCCTTTTTGCTTTCCGCCCTCTCAGCGGAAAGCAAAAAATAACTAAATCTCAGCGATCTTTGCGTCTCTGCGGTGAACACCTATGAAAAACCTATCTAAGAAGATGATGAAAAGAAACAAGATCGCAGAGTTAATGGGGTCAAGTGATTTTGGGACAGAAGTGACTCTTATGGGATGGGTGCGGACGAAGAGAGACTCAAAAGGGGAATTCTCTTTTCTTGAGGTAAATGATGGCTCTACCATAAAGAATATCCAGGTGGTAGCTGAGGGCACATTGGCTAATTATACCCGGGAAATCTTGAAATTGACAACCGGCTGCTCAGTCATTGTGAGAGGAATCCTCATTGAATCACCGGGCAAGGGACAAAAAGTTGAGGTGAAGGCCACAGAGGTAAAGGTAGTTGGCTGGGCTAATCCCGAGACATATCCATTACAAAAAAAGAGGCACTCCTTTGAACACCTCAGAACAATAGCCCATTTAAGGCCAAGGACAAATACCATCGGGGCAGTGGCCAGGATCAGGAATGCTATAAGCTATGCCATCCACACCTTTTTTCAGGACAGGGGTTTCATATATCTTCATTCCCCGATAATTACCGGCAGCAACTGTGAGGGCGCTGGCGATATGTTCACGGTAACTACCCTTGACCTCCAAAGAGTCACCACTAAAGATGGTAAGGTTGATTTTAGAGAGGATTTTTTTGGTAAACCAGCCAATTTGACGGTAAGCGGGCAGCTGGAAGCAGAGGTCTACGCCCTTGCCTTAGGTAACGTGTACACCTTCGGTCCAACGTTTAGGGCAGAGAATTCAAACACGTCCAGACACTTAGCAGAGTTCTGGATGGTGGAGCCTGAGATGGCATTTTGCGATCTCAAGGACAATATAGACCTAGCAGAGGAATTCATTAAAAGAATCCTTGCCTCTCCCTTAAAAGACTGCAGGGACGATATGGATTTCCTCAATCGTTTTGTTGATAAAGATCTTATATCTCGAATCGATGATGTTATTAACAACCACTTTGAGCACATTACCTATACAGAGGCAATAGAGATACTATCCAAGGTTAAGAAAGACTTTGAATTTCCTGTAGAGTGGGGAAAAGACATCCAGTCAGAACACGAGCGGTATCTGTGTACCTATTTCAAGAGGCCTGTGGTGGTAACTGATTATCCAATGGGAATAAAACCCTTCTACATGAAGGTAAACAAAGATGGCAGGACAGTAAAGGCTATGGATATTCTTCTGCCAGGGATTGGCGAAATTATTGGAGGCAGTCAGAGGGAGGATGATTACGAAACCTTGCTAAACAGGATAAAGGAAATGAACCTGGACCCTGCTGATTACTGGTGGTACCTGGACCTTAGAAAGTACGGTACTGTTATCCACTCCGGTTTTGGTCTTGGCTTTGAGCGCCTTATCCAGTTTGTCACCGGGCTTGCCAATATCAGGGATGCGATCCCCTTTCCCAGAACACCTAAAAATCTTGAGTTTTAGGTGCTGGCTACTGGTTTTAAACGAGAAAAGAGGGACGAAAAGGAGCAACGAGAAACGAGGTATATGGACTTACCCTTTCAACCACCTAGGATCTATACAGTAAGTGCCCTGACTTCCGAGATAAAATCATTGTTTGAGCAAGCATTTGACTTTGTGTGGGTAGAAGGGGAAATCTCAAACTTCGCCTCTCCTTCCTCAGGACACTATTACATGAGCCTTAAGGACGAAAATGCCCAAATCAAGGCGGTTATGTTCAGGATGCAGGCGAGTTATCTTAGATTTATACCAGAAGATGGGATGAAGGTAATCGCCAGGGGCAGAATAGGTATATATGAACCCAGGGGAGAATATCAGATTATTCTTGACTACATAGAGCCTCTGGGTGTGGGGGCGCTTGCGGCTGCCTTTGAACAGGTTAAAAAGAAGCTATCCCTTGAAGGATTGTTTGATGAGGAAAAGAAAAGACCCATCCCCTTTCTGCCAAAAAGGATTGCCGTAATCACGTCACCTACAGGGGCAGCAATAAGAGACTTTCTAAGGATCTCCCATCGAAGAATGCCCAACTTGGATATTACCATAGCGCCGGCCAGGGTCCAGGGAGATGAGGCAGCAGGTGATATTGTGGAGGCCCTTGACATGATAAACAGGGAGTTAGATGTCGATGTTATTGTTTTGACAAGGGGTGGCGGTTCATTGGAAGACCTGTGGCCCTTTAATCAGGAAGAGGTAGCATATGCAATACGACGCTCACTCATTCCTGTTGTCTCAGCGGTTGGTCACGAGGTGGACCTCACCATCTCTGATCTGGCTGCTGATCTCAGGGCACCTACCCCATCAGGTGCCGCTGAACTGGTGGTGCGGGAGAAAGAAACCCTTGAGAGAAATCTTGGAGACCTCTCATCCAGGCTTGAGAAGGCGCTCCTTGGCATTATGGAGAGAATCCGTGATAGGTTAAAGAGTTTCTCTTCTCGGATAAGGGATCCAAGACGCGATCTTGCGGATACCTGGCTCAGGCTTGACGAGATCTACAACCGCCTAATCAAGACNGGAAAGATCTGCATAAATGATAATCTAAAACGCCTCAAGGCGGTCAACGAAACACTCATCTTGAGTAGTCCCTCATCTACTATGGCTATGTTGTCTCAGGAACTGGCCTTTTATAGCCGCTCCCTTGTTCAAGCACTTACAGGCTCTTTAGAGAGAAAAAAGGGGGATATTCGCTCCATGAGTGATAGGCTTGATTCACTAAGCCCACTGTCTATCTTGAAAAGAGGTTATAGTATCACCAGAAAATTACCTGAGATGAATATCATTAAGGATTCCACGCAGGTAAAAACTGGCGATGAGATCAACACTGTCCTTGCCAGGGGTAGTATCGACTCCGTGGTAAAAAAGGCTGATCCGGGAGAGTGAATTGCCGTCAATGGGAAAAAGATTTCATTTGCTTCTCACACTTCTGTGCCTCCTCTTCCTATCACCTGTTGAAGCATTCCCCTCACCTGGGCTTGATATTGACGTAACGCCACCCGAAATCGGGCAGGGTGAAGTAGGCCTTTTATCCGTAAACAAGAAAGGAGCTAAACCTACGGTGCTCTGGATGGGGGAAAAGATTACCGGGGCCTACGATAAAAAAAATGAGATCTGGTCAGGCTTTATCGGGACAGATTTGACTACAGTCCCAGGAAGGTATAAACTTCAAATCAGCCTTATCAATGACAGTAAGTCATATTCAAAAACAGTCACTGTGGTTTCAAGGGATTATGGTACCAGGCGTTTGACGCTCCCAAGAGAAATGGTTGAACTTGATACCGATACCCTGAAAAGGGTAAGGGAAGAGATCAAGGCTGTGAGAAGGCTTTTTCTGAGATCTGCTGACTATTTGCTCTGGGAGGGAAAGTGGATAAGACCAGTAGCAGGCCCGGTTGCAAGCCCCTTCGGGTGCAGGAGCATCATTAATGGCATGGAAAGGTCCCCGCATTCAGGTGTTGATCTAAAGGCGCCAGAAGGTACCCCGATCAAGGCAACCAATAGGGGAAAAGTGGTCCTGGTGGCAAATCACTTTTTTACCGGTCTGGGTGTTTTTATCGATCACGGNGGAGGCATTCAAAGTATGTACTTTCATCTCAGTAAGGTTTTTGTGCGGATTGGTCAGTTAGTGGAAAAAGGGGCTACCCTTGGGCTATCTGGCTCTACTGGAAGGGTAAGCGGACCCCATCTCCACTTTGGTATCAGGCTTAACGGGGGAAGGGTTGACCCGATAAAGCTCATTGAGATAAGCGAGGCCTTGGAAAGATAATGAAAGAAAAAAGATTTGAGGATGCTATGAGAGAACTGGAGGACATTATAAAACGCCTGGAGAGCGGAGATCTGCCCCTGGAAGAATCACTTAAGATCTTTGAGGAGGGGGTAGCGTTATCACGGTATTGTTTTAGCAAATTAGAAGAGGCGGAAAAGAGGGTCTCCATCCTGATTAAGGATGAGGGTGGCATTAAAAGAGCGCCATTTGAGTATGAGGCGACTGAAGGTGTCAAAAAGGATTGAGAATTACCTTGAGGAAAGAAAAATCCTTGTAGACAAGGCATTAAAGGATTTCATGCCTGAACCATCCGGTCTGGCAGGTGATGTTATCAAGGCAATGAATTACACCCTCTTTGCTGGAGGAAAGAGGATCAGGCCAATTCTATGTATGGCAGGTGCAGAGGCAGTGGGAGGATCCGCCGATTATGTCCTGCCTGTTGCCTGCGCAATCGAACTCATTCATGCCTACTCCCTGATTCATGATGATCTTCCGGTCATGGATAATGATGATTTCAGAAGGGGTAAACCCACAAACCATAAGGTATTCGGGGAGGCCATAGCCCTTCTGGCAGGGGATGGCCTACTAGCCCTGGCATTCAACCTGATGGCAAGCTGTGGTGGAGAAAAAAAAGGTGAAAAAACAGGGCTGCTGAGGGTAATTGACTTAATTTCCTCGGCCGCTGGCTACAAAGGTATGGTGGGTGGGCAGGTGGTGGATATCAGCTACGAAGGTAAGGATGCAGACCCTACGGTGGTGGAGTATATCCATACGCACAAAACTGGGGCCCTGATAGCTGCCTCAGTTACCGCAGGAGCAATTCTGGCAGACGGTAATGAGGAGGAGGTAGGACGTGTTAACAGATATGGACAACAAATAGGGCTGGCCTTTCAGATTGCAGATGATATCTTAAATATAGAGGGGCAGAGCAATGTCATGGGTAAGGGGACAGGCAGTGATAAGGTGAGGGGAAAGATAACCTATCCGTCTGTCTTTGGAATCGCTGAGTCAAAAAATATTCAAAACAGATTGGTTCGCCATGCCATAGAATCCCTCAGTGGGTTCGATAAAAAGGCAGAACCATTGAGAGACCTGGCCCGCTACATTATTAAGAGGAAGTTATAAGTGAACTAAAGTTGATTCGATTTAATTCCCTAAATTTTAGCGCACTTTAGGCACTTAAAATGTTCGCTCACGTAAGATATGGAACAGGGGCATAAAAAAACCAAATCAAAAGGCAACATCCTTGATCACATTAACAGTCCTGCCGATTTGAAGGGCTTAGAATTAGCCGATCTAGAGATACTGGCCAGCGAAATAAGGGAACTTATTATAGAAACAGTCTCACGAACCGGCGGACATCTGGCCCCAAGCCTGGGGGTGGTGGAGCTATCTATTGCACTCCACTATGTCTTTGATTCACCAAGAGATAAGATTATCTGGGATGTTGGCCATCAGGCCTATGCCCATAAGATTATTACCGGCAGGAGGGACAAATTCCATACCTTAAGAAGACATAAAGGGATAAGTGGGTTCCCCAGGAGAGAAGAAAGCCATTACGATTCCTTTAGCACAGGCCATTCAGGCACCTCTATATCTGCTGGTCTCGGCATCACCACCGCCAGGTCTATCAATGGGAACAAAAATAAGGTCATTGCACTTATTGGCGATGGATCCATGACAGCCGGTATGGCCTTTGAGGCACTTAACCAGGCAGGTCACACTGAGAGAGATCTGATTGTTGTCCTGAATGATAATGAGATGTCAATAGCGAGAAACGTTGGCGCCCTCTCCTCCTATATCAGCAGAAAGATATATGAACCCAGATTCGTTAATCTAAAAAAGAACCTCGAGAATTTTTTTCGCTCTATACCAGGTGTGGGAGGGAATATATTGGCCGTACTGAAAAAGAGTGAGGATTCCCTTGTCGGGCTCCTTACGCCCGGCATGCTTTTTGAGGCCCTGAGATTTAGATACATAGGTCCGATAAAGGGTCACGATCTTAATCTTCTCATTAAGACATTTGAGGATGTGGCCAAACTAAGGGGCCCGGTTCTTGTCCATGTCTTGACCACCAAGGGAAAGGGCTACGCACCTGCCGAGAAGAATCCTACCTATTTTCATGGTATTGGGGCCTTTAATATAACTACAGGTACTGTCAAGAACAAATCAGCCAAAGAGCCGCCATCTTATACAGAGGTATTTGGCAAAACCATGGTTGAACTTGGGGCCAAAGAGGAGAGGCTATTTGCAATCACCGCAGCCATGCCTGAAGGGACAGGTCTTTCCGAGTTTGCCAAGGTATATCCGGACCGCTTTATTGATGTTGGTATCGCTGAGCAGCATGCGGTAACCTTTGCCGCAGGTCTGGCTACAGAAGGCTTCAAGCCGGTGGTTGCCATCTACTCTACCTTCCTCCAGCGTGCCTTTGACCAGATAATCCATGATGTGTGTCTTCCCAATCTGCCTGTCATCTTTACCCTCGACAGGAGTGGCATAGTGGGTGAGGATGGAGCAACACACCAGGGTACCTTTGACCTGTCGTACCTCAGGATCATCCCGAACATGACGATCATGGCCCCAAAGGATGAAAATGAACTGAGACATATGTTATCCACCGCCCTTGCCTTGCATAGCCCGGCCACTATTCGTTATCCGAGAGGGAAAGGAGTTGGGGTTCCAATCGACAAGGAATACAAAAAGATCCCCATAGCCGAGGCGGAACAGTTGAAAGAAGGAAAAGAAGTTCTCATCTTGGCCCTTGGAAGCAGGGTTCATCCCTGCCTTGAAGCTGCCACGGAGCTAAAAAAGGAGGGCTATTCAGTTGGTGTGGTAAACTGCCGGTTTGTAAAGCCATTGGATCCCAGGTTACCCGAGATGGCTTCAGGCACCGGAAGGGTTCTGATAGTAGAAGAAAACACGCTCCATGGTGGGTTTGGAAGTGCTGTCCTGGAGTCCTTTAGCGATCAGGGATTGTCAAATGTGATAGTAAAACGCCTTGGGATTCCAGATATATTCGTAGAGCATGGTCCACAGAACCTTTTACGAAAAAGATACGGGATTGACAGAAAACAGATCATAGCAGAGGCCAGGAAACTATGCGAGATCTCTGCACGCCTTAGCCCGCCAGCGGAATAATTTTCAGGGTGACGCTAAAAGGGTCTTTAACCTCTCACAGGGTTACTCACCGCAAAGACGCAAAGGACGCGGAGGCATGCTTTTTTTTGCTTTCCGTTGAGGAGACGGAAAGCAAAAAGATCCAGTCCTGCGTGGAGATAAAACGTACGTATAATCTGTCTATGTGTCAGAGTCAATCCAATGCCGGGTTAGCGCTAACAGGTGATTATTGCAGCGAAGCTGCTGAGCGCTTTGCCTTTGCCGGCCTCTCAGCGGCAAAGGCAAACTCAGTCATCTCTGCGTACTTTGCGTCTTTAGCGAAGCGGGCGGTGAATGCCCAGCATATTCTGTGATCTCTGTGAGCTCGAGTGAGTCCGGTTTTTAATGGGGATAGCGGGCGAGAGAAAGCTTGTGGGCTATGCAAAGGTCCGTGTAACTACCATGACCCAGGTAAAGAAAAGGCTTGACCAGCTCCTGGTTGAAAGAGAACTACTGGTGAGCCGGCAAAGGGCACAGGGGATGATAATGGCCGGTATGGTCATGGTCGATGGAAAAATGGTGGATAAGCCAGGCCATCTGGTGAATCCTTCCGCTTCCATTGATCTCATTGGTCCTGATCATCCCTATGTGAGTAGAGGCGGAATAAAACTTGAGGCAGCACTAAGAGAGTTCGCTATAGATGTGAAGGGGCTCACCATTGTGGATGTGGGGGCATCTACTGGTGGATTTACCGATTGTCTCCTTCAACATGGCGCCAAAAAGGTAATCGCTGTTGACGTAGGATATGGACAACTGTCATGGTCACTGAGGAAGGATCCAAGGGTTTTGGTGTTAGAGAGGACTAATATCAGGCATCTAACGACTTTACAAATAGGAGAAGAGGCTGACGGGGCGGTTATTGATACATCATTTATCTCGTTAAGGATAGTGGTCCCCGCCACAGCAAGGCTCCTAAAAAAAGATAGTTTCCTCCTTGCCCTTATCAAGCCACAATTTGAGGCCGGGAAAGGCATGGTGGGAAAAGGTGGAGTTCTTCGAGATAAGGCCCTACAAAAAAGCATTGTCAACGACCTTATCGGCTTTTTTTCTAAACGAGGCCTGCCAGTTTTCGGGACATTTGAGTCGCCAATCTTGGGTGTCAAGGGAAACAGGGAGTTTTTTGTATATCTTAAACATCCGAACAAGAGAAAAAATGATCACCAGGGAGGCAGGCAAAAGGATTGAATCCCTCCCCCAGAGAATCCCTCAAGGGCATCCTTTCATCTTTCCCATATAGTCTTTAATGCCTCAACGTCTAGAATCGGTATCGCGATTCCAACGTTAAATCCCCCTGCCAAGCGTATACGTCCGGTGGCATATTAGCCCTTGGTCCTTTTCAACCAAATCCAGGCCGTGGGGATCCTTAAAAGCTGGCCCTTTCTCTGGCCGCCTTGTAGAACACCATGGATAGGGCAGAGACGATAAGACAGATAGGGCCGGCACTTTGGCGGTCAAGCCCTTTAGGAAAAGCCTATAGCGGCCTTCTTTTGCACAGAGTCAGCAAAAAAATCCTACAAAAAGGCTTGACAGTATCTTGAAACCATACTAAAAAGCAGACTCCGACAACAGCCAAGATCCCAAAGAGCGCAATTGGAGGTAGAATTGCCGTAGAGGATCCAAGGAAAAAAGTGAGGAGGTAGTTGAAATGGTAACAAAAAAGGAACCGTGGAAATCGGACAACTGGTTTGTCAGCCCGTGGAATTTCTTGGAGGAGGTGACCAAGGATTTTCATCCTCCCAAGCAGGTGAAGATTCACGATATCACCCTGCGTGATGGTGAGCAGCAGGCTGGCATCTTATTCAGAAAGGAGGACAAGATTCGCATCGCTGAAAACCTGGCTGAGGCGGGTGTTCATCGTATTGAAACGGGCATGCCAGCAGTATCGCCACAGGACGAGGCTGCCATAAAAGAGATAGTGAAACGCGACCTGGACTCCGAGATATTCTGTTTCTCCCGCTGTATGGTGGATGATGTGAAAATGGCGCTGGACTGTGGCGTAGATGGCATTATTATAGAGATTCCCGCCTCCCAACACATAATTGAGCACGGCTATGGGTGGCCGATGCAAAAGGCCGTGGATCTCCCCATCAAGGCAACCCAGTTTGCCAAGGAACATGGGCTCTATACGGTTTTTTTCACTATTGACGGCACCAGGACAGATATGGAGTGGTATTTGAACCTTATAGAGAAGGTGGCCAGTGAGGGTCATATGGATGCACTGACGCTGGTTGATACCTTTGGTGTGCTCTCGCCGCAGGGCGCCTTTTACTACACAAAGGCCGTCAAGGAGAGGGTGAATAAGCCCCTGGAGATCCACTTCCACAACACATTTGGCATGGCCACGGCGAACTCTATAATGTCTGTGCTTGCTGGCGGTGAGGTGATTCACTCCACAGTTACCGGGATCGGTGAGGGGTCTGGTAACTGTCCTATGGAGGAGACAGTGGTGGCACTTAGGATCCTGTATGGGATAGACGTGGGCATAAAGTACGATAAACTCACCGAACTTTCTAAGGTGGTGGGGGAGCTTGCCGGTATGCCCGCCAACCGACCATTTGTGAGTGACATGGTGTATGATATAGAATCTGGAATTCCTGCCAGTTGGTACAGGAGGCTTTACGGGCAATATCCCACAGATCTATTTCCTATCAGCCCTAAGTTTGTAGGCCATAGAGAACCCAGGATACTGATGGGCAAGAAGAGTGGGTTGGATTCTGTTGCCATATGGGCAGAAAAGCTCGGCATCGAGCTTACCGAGGAGGAAACTGAGGAGGTTCTGCGTCAGGTGAAACAAAAGGCATATGACCTTAAGCGACCGCTGACCGAGGATGAGTTTCAGGAAATTACTCAAGGTGCGCAGGCCTAATACCAAGAATTAATCAAAGAGTGGCAGGGGTCTTTGGCCGTGTTGGCCAACAAACTAACAAATATATAATAGCATTCCAAGGCAAAGGAGGTTGGAGGAAAAATGGAACAAACAAAGGACGCAAAAGAGCTAATGGAGAAGGCATACAAATTGGGTTACGAATATGAGGGAACCTATAGGGGATGTGGGCAGTGCGCAATAGCTGCGCTCCAGGATACTTTTGACATGAGGAATGACGATATCTTCAAGGCAACTACCGGCATTGCAGGGTCAGCCGGGATGTTATGTGATACTGGTTGCGGCGCTTATGTAGCTGGGGCCATCTTTTTAAGCACACTTCTAGGAAGGGAGAGGGACAACATTGCTGACCCTGAAGGCATCCGGTTCAAGACTCACGAACTGGTGAGAAAGCTCCATGATAAATTCATCGACGAATATGGCACGGCAATCTGTCGTGACATTCATATGAATCTCTTTGGACGTTACTACTACATGCCCGACGAGGACGAATTCCTCAAGTTTGACAATGATGGGGGACACACCACGGTGTGCACCGAAGTGGTAGGCAAGGCTGCTAGGTGGGTGGCTGAGATTGTACTACAGGAAAACCTATTACCACAGCGATAACCTGATAGGAGACTGGTGAGATGGGAAAGAACTTGATAACCGGTGGTCATGGTTTTCTCGGGTATTATTTGGCCGAGCTCTTGCTGGGGGAAGGTGAGGAGGTAGTGCTGTTTGATGTGGTTTCTGAATCAAGGTTTACCGAAGGTATCAAGGATAGGGTTAAGACTGTTCGTGGAGACCTGAGGAATTGGGTACAGGTTCTCGACGTGGTGAAGGATAATGATATCAGCTGTATATTCCATGCCGGAGCTTTGCTACCACCTGTTACCGAGCAATCTCCTGCAGCAGCTTATGCGGTGAACGTGACCGGCACCTTTAACGTATTGGAGGCTGCTCGGCTCTTTGGTGTAGACAGCGTTATCTACCTCAGCACGCTCGCCACGTTCGGCCGAGATGTTCCTCGAATCGTGCCGAACGATGCTCCTCAACATCCTCCCAACATGTATGGTGTGACCAAAGTATGCAGTGAACGCCTCGGCGAGTACTACTATACCAGGTTTGGGGTTAACTTCCGTGGGGTCAGATTTCCCCCAATAATTGGTATGGGACGTTTCGATAAGGCTCAGAGCGCGTATAATTACCTGGCTATTCAAGAAACTGCCCTGGGTCGGCCCTACACGGTATACGTTGATACATCAACCACGATAGCTCTCTTATATGTCAAGGATGCCGTGTGGAGCCTTGTTGATCTAAGGAACGCCGAGGACAGGAAGTTAACCAGGCGGGTGTATAACCTATACGGGTTTTCAGCTACCGCACAGGAGCTGGTTGATAGTGTAGGACGATGTATCCCTGAGGCGCAGATAGACTTCAAACCAGACCAAGAAATGATTACACTTGTAGAAAACCTCCCCCAGAGGCTGGACGACACCTTGGCTCGAGAGGATTGGGGGTGGTCAACCCGCTACTCCCTTGATCAAGCGGTGGAGGATTTCATAGGAGAGATTCGGGCTCACAGGGCCATCTATGAATAAGGGGGTGAAATGGCTAAACCAGAGATTAAACCAGGTGATAAAGAGAGGCTCGCCAAAAAGGCCTATGATCAAGGCTATTACTACCAGAACCAGAAGCGTTGTTGCAGTCAGACTGCCGTGGCAGCAGTAATGGAGACACTTGGGCTCAAAGATCATGGGATTTTCAAGGCATCAACCGCCCTTGCCGGTGGCGGGGCCCTTTTCGGCGATGCTGCCTGTGGTGGATACAGTGGGGGGCTGCTTATCATTGGCATGCTCAAAGGACGCCCTATAGACAACTTCGTGGTGGAGGATACAGACCGCTTCCGGTGTTTTGAGATTGGCCGTGCACTGCACAAGAAGTTTATTGATAACTACGGCACAGTATTTTGCCGAGATATTATGACCAAGATCTATGGGAGGCCTTTCTGGCTTGTGGACCCAGACGAATACAACAAGGCCGAGGAGGCCGGCGCCCATAGCACCGTAAGCCCAGAGGTGGTGGGAAATGCCGCCAAGTGGGTCGTGGAGGTCATCTTTGAGGAAAACCTCCTTGATGAACTGAACGGGCTGCGAAAGAAATAGGCGCGGAGACCACGAGGAACAGCACGTCTCGTTGAGCCCTGGAGAGGGGGCATGATCTATGTCGCAGGATAATCAGTTCTTCAATCTGAAAGATAGAGTTGCGGTTGTTACTGGCTCCGGCAGCGGTATAGGGCGAGCTACCTCAGAGATGCTTGCAAGGGCGGGAGCCAGTATTGTGGTTGCCGAGATAAACCAAGAGACGGCCGGGGAGACTTTGGACATCATTACCAGGCTCGGCACAAAAGCGATAGTGGTACCCACAGACGTAACCGATGAGCAAAGTGTTGACAACACGCTCGAGGCAGCACTGAGTGCCTTTGATCAAGTGGATATCCTGGTAAACAATGTCGGCGGAATTGTTGGCAAACCGCGAATGACACCTATTGTAGCGATGACGCGCAAGTACTGGGATGATGTCATCAGCCTCAATGTCACCTCACAATTCTTGTGCTGTAGGACATTTATCAAGTATTGGTTAGATAATAAGAAAAAGGGCAATATCGTAAACATTGCCTCCCTTGGCGGCATGGTCCCCTACGAGACCTCAGTAGCATATGGTGTAGCCAAGGCAGGGGTGATCAACATGACAGCTACCCTTGGCAGTCAGTACGGCAAGGACAACATAAGGGTGAATTGCATCGCCCCTGGCCACGTCAAGACACCAATAACCGATGTACTCTATAAGGGACGCGAAGATCTGCGTGCCGCACAGGACCGCATAATCCCCCTCGGTCGTTATGGCAACCCAGACGAGATAGGGCGGGTAGTCGTATTTCTGGCCTCTGATGCCTCGAGTTACGTAACCGGGCAGACCTTGCTTGTCAGTGGAGGAATGACCTATTTCTTGACCAAGCTACCGTAAGGGAAGCAACATGGCTCCCTTACTGTAACCAGCTTGTTGTGTCTATTGTTTAGGTAACCCCTTGGTATCTCCTTGCCGAATACCTAGGATTATATGTGAGTTTGAGAGAAGGATAATTGCGTGGATAGTATATATTCTCCATGCTTTCCCTCAGATTAACGGCGAGTCTCTCCAGTTCCCTCACAGGGCAGCCTAATATCATTTCTTCCTCGGTGGCAAACGCATGCCATCGGTCCCCTTGGTCCGCAATAGCCAGCCTGATCTTACCGGTGAGATAGGGAACAGCCAAGACCTCGTTACAGCTCGCGCCATGCCCGTTTGTGCTCAATTCCAGCTTATAGCCACCATCCCAAACACTTGCGTAAGCAAAACTTATCATATGATATGGAAGACCCCATACCTGCACGACATCCGGCTCAACGGATAGAGCCTCGAGTGGTGCCACCCCTATTGCCTCAAACCTCCCTTTCTCGATCGCCATTCTGTCTGTAGCTTGTTTTAGCCCGGCTTCAGGGGTTTTCCCCCATTTACCCGCGGACTCGTCGAGACGTTGAGGGAGATCACACATACCTAATGAGAAACAACCCACCGGACAGGCAGTTAGTTCCTCCTTTACTGCTGCTACAGCCTTCTCAGCATATCGTGCTACCCCGATAACTTGGCACACACTGCACTCTTCCTCTATCATCTCAAAGTCCTTGGGTATATCTGATCTCCTTTCAAATAACTTGATACCCACTGGTAAAGTCCTCAGTCTCAAAAGTGTCATTAGCCTTTGACTCAACTCAGAATATTCAGCCACTGGTCCCTCCTTTCCCTTACTATGGTTGTATTTCTCTCGATAACCTCGCCTCCGCAAGGTGAGGGTATAGTAAACAGTAATATGATTTGTCAATCCTTTTCTGGCCCATTGAGCAGAAAATCCTACCGATTCGCCTCACCACTATAGCATGCAAGGCAATGAACAAGGGCTATATTATTGCTATTGAAAAAGGTCGTGCTCATTACTATAATGGAATAAAATGGAGAGATTGCAGATGAAGCCAGTACAGATTGAAGTGGTTACTCCCATGCTTTCCAGCGTGGAAATAAGCTCGTGGCGTTACAGTTTCATCCTCAGTTATTGGGGCATGAAGAGCAAGTATCGCAGTGCCTGTATTAACGAATATCCTGATGATTGGAAGTGGGCTACGAACTACGTCTCACAATGGCTCCAGGAGATATCTTATTTGTATCGCCATCGGATTCAGATCCAGGTGATCGATGCACAGTCTCCCCTGGGCCTCTGGAAGCAGATACGATACAGGCTCTTTCGGTTTCCGGCCTTCATCATCGACAAAAAACGTACCTACATCGGATGGGATCACCACCAATTAGAGGGCCTTATTGACGAACGCATTCACCAAGACACTTAAATCCCTGGGCCAGGCAATAATGGAGAAATAGGGAGGCGAAAGGTTAAAGCAACAAAAAGCCCTTTGACTTTCCCGCATTCAGCGGGATAGAAGCGCCGAAGCGCTTAATTATGTGTGAGGAAAAAGCCATTCGGATCTAATAATCGTAGCATATTGACTTTTTCTTCTGAAGAGGTTGACATTCTCTTGACATCCCTGGCTACCTTTAAGTCCCACCCGGTATTCTCTTTAATATCGTTGATTATGTCCTGTTTGAGCCGTTTATCTGGATCAAAATATTCTGTCAATACTAGTTCATTGGAATTGTCAATCTTTCTCAGTACCCCTTTTGTTGTTATAACCGTTGAAACACGTTTTCCAGGGACTGTAACGTAGGGGACTTTATCTAATAAACGATCCTTTCCATGCACCATAACAACAAATATCTCCCGTGCCCTATATTGACTGCCGACATCATTTGATCCCCCTGAACCAATGAGGTGATGAATGCCGATCTTAGAGGAATTGATATTTCCAAATCTATCCAGCTGGGCAGCTCCCAAAACCGCACAACTATTACTACGCCCCAGATTGATACCTAAAATATCGATGACATTTGTTGCCATTTTGCAGGTTGGAATATTTGAAATATTAAAGACAAATGGGCTTCCCGGACGTGGCACGTAGCCGTAGAATCCAACCTCTGCCACGAGATCTAATGGCACGTCATCCTCTGATAGATTAAACAATGCCATCCAGGCAGCTAGATTGCTAAAACCCTGTCCAGCTAAAATGATTTCATAATTCCTTTCTTTGAGGATTTCTGTAATCACCTCTGAAGCCATTAAGACTAATCTCTCAAATTCATTGATTGGACGTGAATCCAAATCATCGACATTCTCCAATTGACATTTTAGATCTTCCTTCCATGACTCTGGGTCAATTCTGCCGCTCAGCTCTAGTAATTTCTCAACGCCTACCTTTTTCTTGTATTCCTGGAAGTCCCTTACGTTTAGTATCCATTCTTTTACAAATCCGTGAAGTTTCTCAGGGACTCTGTTGTTCTTATGAAAATTCAACAGGTATGGAATATCCTCCACGTATCCTCCTCCATCCAAACCATAAAACATGGATGGGTGGGAGCCATAGGACAACTCCACTACAGCAGCCACAATATGCCCCGGCAGTCTTACGTAATCCCTGTGCCGCCGTATATAATCAGTATCAACAATTCTCTCGGTGGTAACTATTACAGGTCCGTTACAGGCATAGGCACCATAGATGTCCCCACCGTACGGAGGAACAAAAACAGCGTTCCCATAAGGATCTGATGCCCATGCATGATAAATTGAAACATCGGGATGGAGAGATTTTATTAATCCAATCTCCTGATCAGGGCTTGAGGAGTCAGTAGCAAAGGGATCTTCTATCTTTTTGAAATAACCTTCTTCCTCCATTCCAGAATCTATTATTGAGTTAGTTGGCAGCCACGGTAAATCCATCGCAGCAGCTAATAACATCAATGTGAATGTAAGAACAGTGCAGTACTCTATATCCATGCCTTTCTTGATGTGATGATTAAATATGGGAACCATAGTTGACCTTGGATATGCGTCTCCAGCATAACTGGTGGTCAATTTCTTAATCATTGGAGTTTGCAGATTCGCTCCCAGCATATACTGAACGTGAGTCGTTGCCCCTAAACAGGCCACATGAAAATTAGGGTTTTTATCATAGAATTGCCTTGTGATCTCTTGAATTGCACCCATTGAAAACCCACCGCAGAAACCTAGATGAATTATTTGATTCGGTTTTACGTATTCTTTGATTGCCTCCTCCAAAGGTAATATCTTGCCTTTCCCATGTTCCAATGATAGAGCAAATTTCTCGTCTATTAATTCTAAAAAGGTATTGAAATCCATAATAACTCAGCTCCCTATTTTAAATGTAGGCCAAATGTGGTAGTCATCTTAGGTGATTTAAAGACATCTACTTATACTTGAACTACTTGAAACAGTAAAGAACTGCTTGTGGCAATCTGCAACAAAGCGCGGTAATGAAAGCGAAGCAGATTTGCCAAGAACCGCCGCGGTTAAAGATGAGAAAGGAGAGTAAAGATGGGAAAAGAGCTATATCCTATGTGCGCCAAGTGTGGGAAAAGAATCTGTGACCCTTTTAACAAGATTGGCACTGAACCGCCTCCCATAGAGGAAGCTCCATCCTTTTGTCCTATGCGACTCAAGCCCGAGATCCTTGAAAAGGCTATGGCTGAGTATGCCCGAGATGAAATCAAGGAACTCGCCCGTCTGGCTTCGCTGCAAGAGGCGGAATGCTATGAGTGGGTCCCCACAGGAGTTGGAGATAGATTGGGGATTAGAACCAAAATTCCCAGGGTAGAGGAGACAATTCAATTCGCTCAAAAAATGGGCTATCGCAAGTTAGGCATTGCCTTTTGCATCGGGTTAGAAAGCGAGGCTCGGGGCCTGGATAGGATCTTGGAAAATCGCGGTTTCCAGGTTGTATCTATATGTTGTAAGACAGGGAGAGTTGATAAAGAGAGGATAGGCCTCAAGAGAGAAGAGATGATAGGAGGTCCAAAGGGCTACCTCTACTATGAATCCATGTGTAGTCCTATAGCTCAGGCAGAGATCTTGAATTCGGAGAAGGTAGATTTAGCCATTCTTCTGGGCCTCTGTGTAGGTCATGATACCTTATTTTTTCGGTATTGCAAGGTTCCGATGACGGTGCTTGTAGTAAAAGACAGGGTATTTGGGCACAACCCTGCGGCGGCTATCTATCTCTCCTCTGCACCTTACTATGGCAGACTTATGACCAAATCTGCCGAAAGGCGCTCAGGGTCATGAGTTGGCTATGTGCGTACTGCAACCCTAAAGCGAAGATGGCCTCACCCCTTTTCTTCTCGGACCCTGCCCAATCTTCGCTTTTATTACGGCTTGCCTTGCCAGAGCAAGTTGTGGTAAGTGAAGAGAGGTGAATATCATGTCGAGCCCAGAGATCTGTTTTCTGACAGCCACAGAATTGGCCCGTCGTATCCGGGGAAAGGACCTGTCCGCCAGGGAGGTAATGGGCGCTCACCTGGCCCAGATCGAGCGAGTCAACCCTAAGGTGAACGCCATCGTCACCTTCCTTCCCGAGCAGGCCATGGAGCAGGCCAGCGCCGCCGATGAAACTCTCGCACGTGGCAGAGAGGTGGGTCCGCTGCACGGGCTTCCGGTGGCGCACAAGGATCTTGTTTTTACACGCGGAATCCGCACCACCTTAGGCTCCCTTGCCTTCAAGGACTTTGTGCCGGAACAAGACGCCCTAATCGTGGAACGGCTAAAGAATGCCGGCGCCATCACCATCGGCAAGACCAACACGCCGGAGTTCGGAGCCGGCTCTCAGACCTATAACGAGGTGTTCGGGGAAACTCTCAACCCTTACGACACCTCCACGACCTGTGGGGGCAGTAGTGGCGGAGCGGCAGTGGCCCTCGCCTGCGGAATGCTGCCAATCGCAGACGGCAGCGACATGGGCGGTTCACTGCGCAACCCCGCCAGCTTCTGCAATGTGGTGGGATTTCGGCCTTCTCCTGGCAGAGTGCCTGCATGGCCCGACTTCGTGGGCTGGTTCCCTTTGACCGTGGAAGGCCCCATGGCCCGCACGGTGCAGGATACCGCGCTCATGTTGAGCGCCATCGCCGGGCCTGATACGCGCTCGCCCATCGCCATCACCGAGCCGGGCAGCCTCTTCTCCCGCTCACTGGAACGAGATTTCAAAGGGGTACTGGTCGCATGGAGTCGTGATTTAGGAGGACTGCCGGTAGATTCCCGGGTGACCGCGGCCATTGAAGGACAGCGCCATGTGTTTAAATCCTTGGGCTGCGTGGTAGAGGACCGCGAGCCGGATTTCACGGACGCGGACGAGGTCTTCAAGGTATGGCGGGCCTGGCGCTTCGAGCTCGCCCTTGCTGAGCTGCTCGAGACCCACCGGGGCCAACTCAAGGACACAGTGATCTGGAACATCGAAGCGGGCACGAGGCTGACCGGCCCGCAGATCGGGCGGGCTGAACGCAAGCGAACAGAGCTCTATCACCGAGTGCGGAAATTCATGGAAACCTACGAGTTCCTGGTCCTCCCTGTAAGCCAGGTGCCACCTTTCGATGTGAACCAGCGCTATGTGACAGAGATTAATGGCGTGAGAATGGATACGTACATCGACTGGATGAAATCCTGCTATTACATCACTACAGTTGGCCTCCCCGCCATCTCCGTGCCCTGTGGTTTTACTCCGGAGGGCCTTCCGGTGGGAGTCCAGATCGTGGGCAGACACCAGAACGACCTGGGTGTGCTGGAGCTTGCCCACGCCTTTGAACAGGCCACAGGCCTCTGGAAACGGAGACCACCTGTGGTGGAAATATGAGGGGGGACGGAGACACATAAGATGGAGCACACCGATCTGTGTTTTACCTCAGCTACCCAACTGGCCAGACTGATACAGGGCCGTGAAATCTCTCCTGTCGAGCTCATGCAGGCGATTCTATCTCGAATAGAGCGCCTTCAACCCCAAATCAACGCATTTTCCACGGTCTGCGCTGACAAGGCCCTGGAAGCCTCCCGCAAAGCTGAATCGGAAATCGTGCGCGGAAAATCGGTTGGCCCCCTTCACGGCATTCCCTTCTCGGTCAAAGACCTCCTGTGGACAAAAGGCGTCCGAACCACCTTTGGCTCCTATATCTTGGAAAATTACCTACCAGATGAAGATGCACCGTGTGTCCAACGCCTCAAGGAGGCTGGTGCTATCCTGATCGGTAAGACAACCACCCCGGAATTTGGCCACAAAGCCATTACGGACAGTCCCCTTTTCGGCATAACGCGCAATCCCTGGAATCTTGATCGCACGCCCGGGGGATCCAGTGGCGGAGCTGGGGCACTGGTGGCAGCCGGTTTAGGTCCCCTGGCCATAGGAACCGACGGTGGTGGTTCCATTCGAATCCCTGCAAGTTGCACCGGCATTGTAGGGCTTAAACCAACCCTTGGTCGCATTCCCCACCCACAATCTCTCGACGTATTTGGCACTCTCTCCCATATTGGACCGATGACGCGAACCGTTGCCGACGCTGCTCTCATGTTGGAGGTGATGGCAGGCCCTGATGTCACAGACCCTTATTCATACGGGCTTCCCAAGGAAACGTATCAGTCCTCTGTGACTGGAAAGGTCAGGGAATCCCTGAAAGGCTGGAAGATCGCATGGAGCCCTACCCTTGGAAACACAGAGGTGGACAATGAAGTGCTGAAACTGATTGAGGCCGCTGTCCAGGTCTTCGCGGAGTTTGGCTGTGAACTGGAGGAAGCGCGGCCGGATTTTGATCTACCGGAAGAGCACTATCTGGTGCTATTTCACTCTAGCCTTGCCGCACGCCTCGGCCCCTACCTGGAACGTTTCCGGGACAAGATAGATCCTTGTCTGCGAGATGCCATTAAAAGGGGAAGTCAATATGGTGCGGTGGATCTGCAACGGGCTCACTACGTGCGGACCCAGCTCTTTCAAACGGTGCAGCAGTTCTTTAAGAAGTTTGACCTATTGATAACCCCCACACTGAGTGCCCCGGCCCTGCCTGTCACCCACAACGCACTTGAACCTATTGCCATCAACGGAAAGATCGCCGGAAGCGTGCGCAGTGCCTGGTACCCTTATACCTACCCTTTCAATATGGCAGGCAACCCGGCTATTTCCATACCGTGCGGTTGGACCCGGGAGAATCTCCCTGTTGGTTTACAGATTGTGGGACCCTGGCTGGCCGAGGACCCGATACTGCAAGCGGCAGCTGAATTCGAGCTCGCAAGACCCTGGTCCAGCAAAACACCTCCCCTCTGAACTCATACTGGCCTGGTGGCGCTTTTTTTCTGAAGCCCCTGCCGCTACGCGTCACCGCACGGCTGCCTCCGACACCATCATGGGATCACTGGACGTATCGTCAAGCCGCGCTATCCTTTGAACCGGTGGTGGGTGCGAATAGTTGAACCAGGAGAATAGTGGGTGGGGTACTAAATTTGCCAGGTTATCAGCACTGAGCCTTATCAGGGTATTTTTCATGGGTCCGGCTGTCCCCATCAAGGTAACAGCAACATCATCGGCCTCTGTTTCATACCTTCTGGAGAGGGCCGATCCTATAGGTCTCATAAAATAGCCGAGGGGACTCAAGACTATAGGCACAAGCAACAGACCGACATATTTAATCTGCTCCTGAAAACCGAATGTCTGATAAATGAGATCCCAGTCAAGCAATCTTGCGACAATAAATAACCCGATTAAGGAGGCTGTCTCCAACAGAATGAGTTGTTTGAGGACATGTTTTTTTACCCAGTGACCCGTTTCATGGGCGAGGACTGATAGGATTTCCTCCTCGGGATGAGATGCCAGGAGGGTATCAAAGAGAACAATCCTTTTGGTCCTGCCGATTCCTGTGAAATAGGCATTGGTGTGTTTGCTCCTCTTGCCAGCGTCCATTTTAAACACCCCTTTTACGGTGAGCCCCGCCTTCCCCATAAGGGTACCGATCTTATTTTCCAGTTCTTTATTGGGAATTGGTTCAAACTTGTTAAATAGGGGCGCAATCAGCACCGGATATAACCACATAATCAACAACTGAAACACCGAAATAATTACCCATGCCAGTAACCACCAGGTATCTTTGAGATACTGCACCAATAGGAGTAAGACAGAGATAACGATACCACCCAGGATACCTGATATGGCCATACCCTTAATCCAATCTGAGAGCCATAATGTGAATGTTCTGGTATTGAAGCCGTACCTCTCTTCGATCACAAAGGTGCTGTAAAGGCCAAATGGGATATCAAGCAGGTTGGCAATCATTGCAAGAACGGCAAAAAAGATCAGCCCACTGCCTAAAAAGCCTGTGTGCCATGAAGTGATTATCTCAACAAACCAGGGCAAAAAACCGGTCAACAGAATGGCAAGCAACACCGCCTGGTCAAAAAATCCCGCAACAATGCCAAACCTGGTAGAATCTGCGGTATAGGCCGCTATTTTGGAGAATTTTTTCCTATCCACTGTCCCCTGAAAAATCCTGGGGACATTGTCTCCGTGCTGGCGCAGATGGGAGACATTAATGAGGTTTAGGGCGAGCTGAAACAGGGATCGAAAAAGGAAGAGGGCAAGGAATGCGATGAGCAAGGCGTTAAACTGGATCATCTTCCTTTTTCCACCGGATTCCCCCCTCACAGAGATCAACCACCTTGCATTCTTGATGCCTCGGTTTTCTGGCAATACAGATGGCCCTGCCATGGAGGATAAGAAGGTTTGAAAACAGTCTCCACTTCTCCTTGGGAACAATCTCCATGAGATCGAATTCCACCTTGGTGGGATCAGTATTGTGAGTCAGCCCTATGAGTTTACTCAACCTAAGAACATGGGTGTCTACCACTATCCCTGGAATGCCAAAGGCCTCTGAGAGTACNAGATTGGCAGTCTTCCTACCAATTCCAGGTAAAGATAGCAGGTCCTCAAGATTGCCGGGCACTTTCCCGTCGAACCTTTCTGCCAGGGTGGTAGAGAAGGCCTTGATGGACTTGGCCTTATTCCGAAAGAATCCAGTAGGCCTTATCTCCTCCTCCAGTGCAGCCAGATCTACCTGGGCGAAGTCTCTTGCGGATCGGTATTTCTTGAACAGCTCCCTGGTTACCTGGTTGACCATCTTATCGGTGCACTGGGCTGAAAGTACCGTAGCCACCAAAAGCTCCAATGGGCTCCTAAACGTGAGGGCAGTTCTGGCATCAGGATATTCCTTGTCCAAAATCTCAATTATGCGCTTCACCCTCTTTTTGTAATCTTCCTTTTCCACCTATCTTCCCCATTGTAAGGTGCAACGTATTGCTTTACCTCGTAAATTCGGTGACGTATTTTTAGCGTTAAGCCGCAGGTCGATCAATCTGTGAATTATCGGGTGGGGCCCGGGGGGTATTTTTTTCCTGGATGTCCCCTACATGATGCATCGGAGGGGCCGGTTCAAAATGGTTTACCTCCACTCCGTTCTTGTCAGTCATTGACTCGTTGCTGTAAACCATTTTGAGCCGGCCCGCTGGACGGGGTCTTTTGTGGGGCATCCAGGAAAAAAATACCCCCCGGGCCCTTACCAATGAGTAATTAAATGCGTCATTCTAATTAAGACATGTACTTAGTCCCCCTCAAAGCGTTCACCTGACCAGACATTGGCCCCTCTGTGGTAACCTTGTTTCTCCCAGGTCCCAGGGCGATCCTCATGCAAGAGCCTGATCTCCGAGACCCATTTAACGCTCTTGTATGCGTAGAGATCGGGCACTATAAGCCTCAGGGGGTAGCCATGATCCCAAGTGAGGGGCTCCCCATTGCGTTCCCATACGAGAAGGGTATCGGGGCGTAGGAGGGCCTGAAGTGTAAGGCTCGTCTCGAACCCACCGGGGCTGCAAACCAGTGCATAGCGGGCCTCTGGCAAGGGATTGGCCAACTCCAGGATCCGGTGAACACGGACGCCTTTCCACTTATTATCAGGAACACTCCACGACTCTACACAGTGAAAGTCCCTGGCAAGCTCAACCGCCTCAAGCCCCTGAATCTCCTGTAAGGTAAGAGTTAACGGCCTTTCAACCAGACCCCTGATCTCTAAGGTCCAGGACTCCGGATCCACATCAGGTGGCAGTTCTGCTGTCCTCACAGGCCACTTTTTGATCCAGTGCTGACCAACGGGCAGATCACCGGGATTCTTACCTTTCATACCCCTTTCCCCTGTTTGTACAAGAAGTATAGGAGAAAGGGGATTGGATGTAAAATAAAAATTCATGTAATCACTGATAGTGAGCAGCCTATTGCTCTGGGGTCAGCGAAAGGAAATAAGAAAGAAATCGCCCTGTGAGCTCCTTGCCCTGTTAAATTGTAGGTAACGTCTCAGGAGGGGCTGTGACCGCTTATCTTCATCTTGATAATCTGCTATACCAACTCGCTATCTAACAGGGTGAATCTGGAGCGAAGTCATGTAGGGGCGGGACACGCGGGCGGTGCTGGCTTAGACGGGAGTGCAATCTATTTTCTGCATCCATTAGTTAAGACATCACTGGTAAACGAGTACTATTTCCTTGACCACTGAGAAATATTACTATATTTCTTATAGTTATAATCCTACCCTGAGGGAAAATGGAAAGAAAAGAAATTGCATATTTCAGGATCTTCCACGAGGTATCCAGGGGAATCTTATCGGTGCTTGATTCAAAGAAGGTACTGAACCTTATTGTAAGAAGGATCGTTCCTGCCATGAAACTAAAGGCTGCCAGCCTTAGACTCTTGAATGAAAAGACGAATGATTTAGAGTTAGTCGCATCCCATCTATTGAGCAAAAGGTACCTAAGTAAAGGGCCACTTGATGCAGACAAGAGTGTCCCTGACGTACTGGGGGGCAAGCCGGTCTTGATTGTTGACGCTCAAAACGATCCGAGGATTCAGTATCCAAAAGAAAAGGCAGAAGAAGGGATTGTCTCCCTTTTAAGCGTACCCGTTCAGATCAAGAATAAGGTAATTGGAATGCTGAGACTCTATACCTCCTCCCCCAGATCGTTTAGTGAGGAGGAGATCGAATTTGCATCCGCCCTGGGTGAAATGGCTGGATTGGGTATAATAAATGCCAGGATGTACGAGAAGGAAAAGGAAAAGCTCACCAGGCTCTTTGAAAAAGGAGGCATAGAGCCTGCTCACCAAGAGGAGACTAAAAGATATGGGGTCAGGGCCGTATCCAGGGGCACCTTTGACATCAAAAGATCCACCGAATTCTTCAAGACCTTGCATGAGGTTTCTCGAGATCTTCTCTATGATCTGAACTCAGGTGAGGTCTTAGATTCTATGGTGAAGAAACTTATCCAGATAATGCATATAAGGGGATGTTGCATATATCTCTTCAATGAGACAACAGGAAGGCTGGAGATGGTTGCATCAGGAGGACTGAGCAACGAATACCTTCATAAAGGGCCTCTTGAGGCAGATAAGAGTATTCCAGATGTATTAAAAGGAAAGACAGTTTTCATAAAGGATGCTACTACCGATAGAGACATCCAGTATCAAGATGCGGCGATAAAGGAGGGCATCGTTTCTATACTATCCGTGCCCATCTTTGTTAAGGATTATGTTATTGGGCAGATAAGGCTCTATTCAGCAGAGGAAAGGAAATATGATAAGGAAGAGATAGAGTTTGTTCTGGCCTTAGCAGAAATAGGCGGCATTGCCATTACCAATACCAAATTTTACCAGAGACTGAAGAATGATGTAAGATTCTGGGAACTAACCCTTTCTTATCTTGATAAGGGTTAGAAAAATCTCAAGATATCCTCCCCCTTTTTAGATAATAGTCCCTAATATCAATCAATTTCCCCGCATATTCCTTTCGGAAATAGAGAAGTTGATAATTCTCAATCTCTTCGGCTAAGGGCTCCAGGAACGGGGTGATATCAACACCAAAACTGTTCATCTTTTTTTTGTCAGCTTCATGGATAATCAGCAGGCAGTAATAGTTTAGAAGTAGCCGCGACCTTGTCTCCCTCCGAAATAGATAGGCCCTTCCTCCAATAGAATTCACCAAAAAACCTGCATATCTGTATAGGGTATCCAAAGAAGGTGGCAGACCTTTCTTGCGGTTGCATTCATCACCTGACATAAGCCATCTGTAGAATAACGCAAGGTTGATCTCCATGGCATCTTTTTCATTCTTCGCAATGAGCCTTATGAGCTTCAGATCCTTTAGGCCTAGGGTCCTATAAAAATGGTAGATATTTTTGATAATCATTTCATAATTGAACCCTTCTCCTGCTGGAAGTGGTGGATCTGCGGATAAGTCATAAAGGATTTTTTTAAAACGGGTGAGTGTGTCTTCCCCTAACTGCAATTCCTTCACATAGTCCTGTTTATCAAGGTATCTGAAAAACTCCACAATGTCTCTTTCCATCTTCTGGCATTCATCTTCAACCCTCATGGCTTGGGTCTCAACTGGCCTTTCTCCCAAGACCTCCTCGAGCTTCTCATGGGGTGCCTGTATGCCTGGCAACTTACCAACCGTATCTTCTGCCTCTTGAGCCCTCTCCTCAAGATTTCTGGCCTCCCCTTCTCCCACCTCCTGAAGGGTGGGCTCTTTTTCGCCTTTCTTACTATAATAGGTGAAGTAGAAGACTATCAAACCACTCACAATAAGGGCAATAACCAGGAGCAATGCGCCCCTATTCATTTTCATTTCGTATCCCTCCATTTCAGATTGAGGATTTACCCTGCCGGAAAAACGGGCCGCCATTTATAGCGGGGTGAAATAATCAATAACCTTGAGCGTGTCTTAAAGCCTCATTGACACTCTAACAGGTTTTACCGGTAAATCAAGGGTTACCACGGTTCCCTTGCCATCCTTTCTCTTTCTGATGTCAATTTCACCTTGGTGATTCATTACAATCTGATACACCATAGTCAACCCCAAACCAGCCCCCATTGTCTTGGAGCTGATAAAGGGATCAAGGACGGAGTCAAGTTCATCATCATCTATGCCTATGCCAGAGTCTTCGACCACGATCTGGATAAGAGAATCTCTCGCCCGTGCCTCAAACCTAATAGTGCCACCCGTGGGCAGAGCCTCTATGCTATTCTGGATAATATTCTTCAATGCCCTCGATATCTGTGCCCTATCCATGGTAATGGTAGGCAAACCCTCTTCAATATCTGCTTCCAGATGGATCGATTGCCTGGACATCGCCGGAGAAAAATCCTCTATAACCTTGGACAAGAGATTGTTCATGTTGGCTGGCTGGAGATAAACAGTTTGCATCTCTGCAAGCTCTTCTACATCTTGAACTAGTTTTTCCAGCCTGGAGGTTTCTTGAAGTATGATATCAAGATATTTCCGGAATTTATGACTCTTTCCTAAGCCCTCTCTCATCCTCGCTGCGAAGCCTCCTATGGACATAATAGGATTCCTCACCTCATGGGCCACTCCCTTCACAAGATTGGCTATAGCCGCTGAGCGCTCAGACCTGATCAATTTTTGTTGAGTTGTTTTTAGTTCCTCAGTGGTTAATTCGAAGCTTTCCTCTAACCTGTGGTAAAGCCTTGCGTTATCAAGGGCTACAGCAATCTGTTGGGCAAGGGCTGTCAGGAGTTCAGAGTCCTCCTCTGTAAACGGGGCGCCACCCTTTTTGTTGATGACCTGAATAGCGCCTGTGACCTTTCCTCTTATAGTAAGTGGCACACAGATGAGTGACCTTGTGGTAAAACCTGTTTCCTTGTCAAACCGATCGCTAAATCTATCTTCCTTTTGCACATCTTCCACAATCATCGGCTTTCCGCTCTGTACAACCCACCCGGCAACTCCTTCACCAACCTTCAATCTCCTGGACTGGATAAGGCCACCCTTCTCTCCCCTTGCGAGCCTGATAATGATATCCGCCTTTTCTGTATCAAGCTCATAGACTGAGCTGGCCTCGGCCTCCATAAAATCCTCAGCCGCCTTCATGGCAAAATTAAGTACATCAGCGGTTTGGAGTGATGAATTTATTAGGGCACTGGATTTTAGCAGGGCAGACAGTCCCCTGCGATATATATCACTATTGATTCCTTTCATCATATCATCTATCGATCTTATATTTTCCGGGAACTCTTTAATAGAAGCCCGTGATGTTACAGTGATTTTCCCTTTAATGATAACCTAATTATATGGATTGGTAAAACAAAAAATATCTTTCCCCTGTTTCAATATGGCCATTATCAGGATTTTTCTTGAGAAACAATGCCTTTTTTAGAGAGGAGCAAAAGTTCTTGACCCACATGTAAGGTTATGGTATCCCTTTGGCAAATTCTTGCTTAGACCTTTTCTTTGGGAGGAAATCATGCATTACAGAGTGCAACCTGCCCTCGAGCACTACCTCGACATCCCGGGCTATTTTATCACCTTGCTTATTTTACTAGTTGGCCTTGCCCTCTTTCTCTATATTATCTACAAGAGATACCTATTACTGAAACCTGCAAAGCCCGATCCTCGATTTGATTCATTATGGCGGAGATTTTATGATCTCATTATCTATGGTATCTTCCAGTGGCGACAGCCGCGCTATCTCTGGATTGGCATACTCCATCTAATGATCTTCTGGGGTTTTGTTATTCTTGCCCTGAGATCAATAACCCTCTATGGGCTCGGATTAAGGGCCGAATTTGTTCTACCGTTTATGGGAGGCTCACTGGGAGAACTTTATCATCTTTTTAAGGATATATTTGAGATTATCGTCCTCTTTGCCTGTATAGCAGCTATATTACGGCGGGCTATATCCAGACCTGCCAGATATGAATTCAAGCATGGAAAGGCCCATAAATTTCACGCCTATCTTGTGCTCGGCCTGATCAGCTTTTTGATGCTCACTGACATTGTCATGGATGGAAGTGGGATCGTGCTTGGAGAGCAACGCGGCTACTGGATTCCAGCAGGACATAGCGCCTCTTATCTCCTTAATGGCCTCGGCCAGGGTACGCTAACGACCCTTTACCTGTGGAATTACTGGCTTCATATCCTAACCCTGATGGTTTTCCTGAATTATCTCCCCCTTGGGAAACACTTTCACATCATTACCGCCATTCCCAACGTGTTTTTAAGGAAGCTTAAAAAGGGTTCCATAAAACCTCCCAGATGGGATGTGGAAAACATTGAGGATCTAGACTCCCTCGGGGTGGAGAAGGTCGAAGATTTTACCTGGAAACATATCCTCGACTTCTATACCTGTACCGAATGCGGCCGGTGTTCTGACAACTGCCCGGCAAATACCGTTGGGCGACCATTATCACCTATGGAGGTTACCTTAAAGATCAGGGACTACGCCTATCAACAAAAGCCTCTCTTTGCTATTAGAGGGAAAAAGGGCTCACAAGATCAGGGGCTCGCCTTGATAGGAAATGTTCTTGAACCTGATGAAATCTGGTCATGCACTACCTGTGGGGCCTGTGAGGAGGAATGCCCGGTCTTTATTGAATATATCGACAAAATGATAGATTTGAGGAGATCTATGGTTGAGTCTGCCACGATTCCCAAGGATTTCCAGGACGCCCTGGTGCGCTTTGAGAAGACAGGTAACCCCTTTGGTAAACCACCAGCAAAAAGGGCCGATTGGGTCAAAGAGTTAGATGATGTTTCTGTAAAGATACTCGAAGAGGGAGAGGAGGTTGATGTCCTCTACTTTGTTGACAGCTATGCCTCCTTTGATCCACAAATTCAGCAGATAGCCATGGCTATTGTCAGGGGTCTCAATAAAGCGGGTATAACCTTTGGAATTCTTGGCCCCAGAGAATCGGATTCAGCCCACCAGGTGAGAAGACTCGGTGAGGAAGGCCTCTTTCAGTTCTTGGTGGAAGAGAACATGGAGACATTCAAGACATGCTCCTTTAAACAGATTGTTACCACAGACCCCCACGCCTTTAATACCCTGAAAAACGATTATCCTGGCAATTGGGTCATAAAACACTATACCGAGTTTTTTCTCCCCCTGATCGAAAGTGGCCGGCTGAAAGTGGTTAAACCTCTTGACAATGGAGGCATATACACTTACCATGACCCCTGTTATCTGGGAAGGCACAATGGTATCTATGAGGCCCCGAGGAGGATCCTTGCTTCAATCCCTGGTATCCAGATAGTCGAAATGGAACGCACCAGGGATAGAAGCTTTTGCTGTGGCGGTGGCGATATTAATCTCTGGTATGACATAGAGGAGGAAGAGATGAGAATGGGTGAAAAAAGGGTAGCCATGGCCCATGAGGCAGGAGCTACTGTTATTGTTACTGCCTGCCCTTTTTGCCTTCTCAACTTCGATGATGCTATCAAGACAAGTGGGCTCGAAGGGGAAATGAAGGTAGTTGATTTGATGGAACTCTTTATGAGCACACTATAGGATTCGGGGAAGTAATCCCGAAAGGTACCAGGGAATAATGTAGTGATTTCAGAAATAGAGGGTTTGGGAAGTGTCCGTTGATACCTTGAAAATACGTATACAACGGGCTACAGATCACGGACATCAGCGATTTTTGAAAAAGGAGGAATAACAAATGGATGTTGTTGTTTGTGTCAAAAGGGTGCCTCTTACAGAGGAGGTAGATCTTGTTGTTGATGAGCAGAAGAAGGGGATCAAAAAAGACCAGCTTGCATTTGTGCTAAATGACTGGGATAACTATGCAATCGAAGAGGCGATCCTCCTCAAGGAGAAACACGGAGGAACGGTTACCGCCGTTACCGTCGGTAACGAGGATGATGAAGAGGTCTTAAGAAGATCTTTGGCCATGGGCGCTGACAGGGCTATCAGGATTGAGGTAGGTGATGTGAGCAGGTTTGACAGCTTTGGAATCTCAAAGATTCTTTCCCGGGTCGCAAAGGATTTGCCGTTTGACCTCATATTTACCGGTGTCCTGGCCGACGACGATTACTACGGAATGGTTGGCATGATGATGGCAGAGCAGTTACACATTAACCATGCCAATATGGTTACCGCTATTGAAATAGAGGATGGAAAGGCCCGGACTACATCCGAGCTTGAAGGTGGCCTTGGCGAGGTTTCACGCATTGAGCTCCCTGCCCTATTGGCTATCCAGACAGGGATCAACGAGCCGAGATACGTCTCTATCCTGGGTATCAGGAAGGCGGCCAAAAAAGAGCTAAAAGTTATGGATCTTTCCGATCTGGGTATACCTGATGAGGAGCTCTCTCCCAGGACCATCATTGATGAGGTCTACTTGCCACCAGAAACTGAGGGAGCCCAGATACTTGCCGGAGACGCGGACAAGATCGCTTCTGATTTCCTTGAAATTCTCACAAAGAAAGGGGTGATGGAATAGATGAGCGAATTATTCGTTATTGTTGAACATAGACTTGGCGAGACAAGGGATATCACCTTTGAGATGCTATGGAAGGCTGGCGAGCTCGCTCAAGAGCCCTCATATAGCGTTACCGCCGTCCTTCTTGGCCATGAGGTGAACCCCGTTGTTGAGAGTATTTCAGACAGGGCCGATAAGATAATCATCTGTGATGATGAGCGGCTCAAGAATTTCAATGCAGATATCTATAAAGAGATCATCGCTGGATTGATTGAGGAGTCAAAACCAACCCTTACCCTTATTGGTAATACGTCATGGGGGATGGAGCTCGCTCCCTGTTTGGCGGTCAAGGCTGGATTCCCCCTGGCTACGGACTGCATCGATATCATGTTTAAGGATGATAAACTCATTGCCCAGAGGCAGATGTATAGTGGAAAGATCTTCTCCAATGTCTCCTTTTCCTCATCTGCTGGATACCTTCTCACCATAAGATCAGGTGTATTCCCAAAGGATAGAATCGGTGACAGGCAAGCGCAAATAGTCCAGAAAGACTTTCCTCTAAAGGATATGGCACTGAAAAAAGATTTTATCGAATTCGTTGAAACCGCTGCCGGCGACGTGGATATAAGCCAGGCAGAGCTGCTTGTCTCTGTTGGAAGGGGTATCGGAGAGGAGGAAAACATCTCCCTTGTGAAAGAATTGGCTGAGGCCCTCAATGGAGTTGTTTCCTGCTCCAGACCTATTGTTGATAAGAACTGGTTGCCCAAGTATCTGCAGGTTGGCACATCAGGCAAATCAGTCAGCCCCAAGGTCTATATAGCAGTTGGAATAAGCGGGGCCTTCCAGCATATGGCTGGTCTTGGCGGGGCAGGTACGATCATAGCTATCAATAAAGATCCCAAGGCGCCCATCTTCAGGACTGCCCATTATGGTATTGTTGATGACCTGTTCAAGATCATACCCGTATTAAAAGACAAGGTGCTGGAAACAAAAAAGGGATAAGGAACAATGGACTTTACCCTCACCAAGGAACAGCAGGACATCCAGAAGGCAGCCAGGGAATTTGCCCTTGGTGAGTTCCCTGAAAGGGCCCAGGAATTTGACAGGGATGAGACATTTGACCTGGATATCTGGCGAAAGGCCTGTGAGCTTGGCTTTGTAGGGGTATTCATAGATGAGGCCTATGGAGGTGCAGGGCTTGGGTTTTTTGAACACTGCCTGATAACAGAGGAATTCTGGGCAGTTGATGCGGGTATGGCCAATGCTGTGATCACTGCCACCTTTGGTGCTGAACTACTAGGCATGTTTGGAACTGAGGAACAGAAAAAGAGATACCTCCCTCCCCTTGTTCAGGGAGAGGCCATCACTGGTACAGCCATTACCGAACCAGATGCAGGCTCCGATGTAACCTGTGCAGTTACTACGGCTGCCAGGGATGGTGATGAATATGTCATTAATGGCACCAAGATGTTTATCACCAATGGAGATATCGCAAACTATGTCCTTGTATTCTGTCAGACAGACCCTGATAACCCGGACAGACACAAAAGGCACACATTCTTTATTGTGGAGACAGACAGACCAGGATTTGAGGCAAACAAGCTCCATGGAAAACTCGGCATAAGGGCAAATGATACCGCTGAGATATCTCTTTCTAATGTCAGGGTTCCGGGATCCAATATGGTGGGAGAAGAGGGCGATGGCTTTCGGGGGCTTATGGCCTTCTTCAATATTACCAGGCTCCATATTTGTGCTATGGCCGTAGGTATTGCAAGGGCTGCCCTGGAGGAAAGTATTGCCCATATCAAAAAAAGGCACCAGTTTGGCGCACCCCTTGCATCATTTCAGATAAACCAGTTTAAGATAGCTGAAATGGCTACCAAGATAAGGGCCGCCAGGAATCTTTATTACGAGGCCGCATGGCTGGCCGATAATGGGAAGATTGATCATGGACTCGTTGCCATGGCAAAGTGGTTCTCAGGGGAGATGGCGGTAAGATGTGCAGATGAGGCACTTCAGATGCACGGAGGCTATGGCTATATAGATGAATACAAGGTTCAGAGGATCTACAGGGATGCAAAGATTGTAGAGATATATGAAGGGACCAAGGAGATAGAAAAGATCATCGTGGCCAGATCTCTCTTAAAATAAGGAGATAGGAGAAATGGAAATAATAGAAAACGCACTAAAGAGAGGCCAAACAACACTTTCGGAGTATGAATCCAAGAGTGTTCTGGCTTCCTACCAGATACCGGTTACACGGGAAACAATGGTTGAAACTAGTAATGAGGTTATCCCTGCAGCCCAAGAGATCGGTTATCCTGTGGTGATGAAAGGATGTTCGCCGGAGATAACTCACAAGACGGAAAAAGGCCTCATCAGGACGGATATCAGAAATGACAGGGAGGCATTGGATGCCTTTGATCATATCATGGCTGCCATGGATGGCATTAAAGGTGGTGTGCTTGTCCAGGAGATGATTACAGGAAAGCGGGAATTGGTTATAGGGTTGATCAGGGATCCCCAGTTTGGACCGTGCGTCATGTTTGGTCTGGGGGGCATATTCACCGAGATCTTAAAGGATGTCTCTTTTCGCCTTGCACCTCTGGAGAAAAGGGACGCCCTTGAGATGATGGATGAGATCAAGGCCCACAAGATACTCGATGCGATAAGGGGCATGGAGGCTGTTGACAGGGATATCTTGTCAGAGATGTTAATCAATGTGGGAACTATTGGTATCGCAAATGATAAGATCAAGGAGATAGATATCAACCCCGTTATTATATCTGGCAGCCGCCCCATAGCTGTGGATGCCCTTGTTGTGCTACAACCTGCTCCATAGATCCCAGGCTCCCTGAACACGGTTCTCCTGGCACATTCAGCCAGAATCCTCCCCTCTGAACAGCCTAAGCTGAGTTGTTCTGGACGAGGAGTTCTTCGTTATAAGACCTTTCCCATCTTGGAGCAGGACGCTTCATTTTAAGGAAATCATGCACAAAGAGGCCCCTGGCATTGAGGTGGTGGTTCTTGAGCCAGGCCAAGAATATGTACTGTAGGATCGAGATATTCGGGTTATCTGAATGTACTGACGCCCCACAACCGTAAATTCCTTGACTGCATTACAACCTGTCCCATAATTGCCAGAATCCGGGAAATGACTTATTCACGCAATTTTCATCCCTTATTTTGATTCCTGGCACCTTCAATCCTACCACGGCCAAGCTCATGGCCAGCCTGTGATCATCATAGGCTTCCACTGCGCCTCCGGAAAGCCTTCCTCCCCCATGTATGATCAGTCCATCAGCCAGTTCCTCTACCCTGGCGCCAAGCCCACCCCATTCGAGGGCGATTGAGCTGAGCCTGTCGCTCTCTTTATGGCGCAGTTGGGGAACATTTCGGATAGAGGTCTTACCGTTGGCAAAAAGGCTAATGGCTGCCAGTGTGGGCACCAGGTCAGGCATAGTACACATATCCACCTCAATCCCGGAAAGCGCTCTACCACGAATAGTTACCCTGTCGGTCTGCCTTTCAATACCACAGCCCATTTCCTCAAGAACCTGGAGAAAACCTATATCCCCCTGCTGGGTTGTATAGGGGTGGATATTCTCCGTGGTAACCATCCCTCCGGTCACTGCTGCGGCGGCCCAAAAATAGGATGCGGATGATATGTCACCCTCAACCAAGAACTGTCGGGCCCTATAGCCATTGCCTGCTGGGATCCTGAAATAGCGGTAGCCATCACAAGTGACTGGAATTCCGAATTGCCTCATTACCTCAAGGGTAATGTCCACGTATGAGCTTGAGATCAGTCCTCCTGTAACCTCAATCTCTACCTCTCTTTCAGCATAAGGACCCGATAGGAGGAGTGAGGATACATACTGGCTGCTCTTTTCTCCAGAGATAGTCACCTTTCCACCCTTGATGCCCCTTGCCCTCACAAGGACAGGGGGGAAATCATTTTCTGCTACACACGAGGCCTCCACTCCCAGTTGGTTTAGGGCCACGACCAGGTCTCCTATAGGTCTTTTGAGCATCCGAGGACTTCCGGTAAGAATAAATTCTCCCCTGGCAAGGGAGACTATTGAGAGAAGGAGGCGAAGGGAAGTCCCTGAGTTCCCCACATAGAACTCCTTGCTGGTGGGGACAGGGGCACGCATTCCTCCCGCCCCTTCGACTTTTAGGGATTCCCCTCCAATTGACATCTCCACCCCAAGCTCCTTAAGCACACTGATGGTATAAAGGGTATCTTCACAGTGCAGAAATCCTTGTATCGTGCTCTCCCCCATGGCCAAGCTGGCAGCAATAGCCGACCGATGGGTGATGCTCTTGGAGCCTGGTATCCTTACGGTGGCATTGATACAGATACGTGGCTTAATCTCTTTCACGTAATCTATCCCCTTAATTCCTCTTTTACCGATCTGGCCATCTCTTTGAGGGGTGGTTCAAATCCAGTCCACAACCTGAACTGTTCTCCTCCCTGATGGATAAACATGCTGAGTCCGCTAATTGTCTTGCATCCACAGTCCCTGGCTAATTTGAGTGCCCTCGTCTCAATGGGATTGTAGATGATGTCCATCACTACAATACCTTTTTTTAGGAGATGACCAGGTATAAGGCACTGGTCAGTGTGAGGATACATCCCCACTGGCGTCGCCTGGACTATGAGATCTGCCTTTGTCTTTTCAATGTCTTTTAATGGGACAAAAGGAGATCCAAGGAATCTGGCAAGTTTCTCTCCGCGTCCAATTGAACGGTTTGCCACAGTCACCTCAATCCCCTTCTCCTTCAAGGTAAAACCAATGCTCCGAGCTGCTCCACCTGCCCCGATAAGCAGGCACTTCCTCCTAGAAAGATCAATACCCTCTTGTTCCAGGGACTTAAGGACCCCGATCGCATCGGTATTATAGCCCTTCAATCTGCCATTATCATTGACGATAGTATTGACTGCTCCAATCCTTTTCGCTTGATCATCCACCTCATCGAGCAAGGGAATTACCCTTGATTTAAAAGGCAACGTAACACTCAGTCCCTTTATTCCCAAGGCCTTCATTCCCCTAAGACAATCCCCGATCTCCTTTGTTTCAAATGCCAGATATGCAGCATTTAACCTTGAGACCTGAAATGCGGTGTTATGCATTGCAGGGCTCAGGGAATGGCCTAAGGGGTAGCCCACCACACCGTAAAGTTCTGTGTGCTGATCGATGATCATGACGAAAGGTATTCCAGGAGCTTTCTCATTTCCAGGACAGTCATCTGTCCATCGGCAGATTCCTCTCCCTGTGTAAGGGAGGCAAAGGTCAAATAGCCACCCATCAGGTGACAAAAAACTCGGCTTATTCGACCCATGGGGCCCATGCAGAAGGCTATGATCTTGACTCCCATCTCATGGGCCTTGGGTATGAGTTCGAGCACCCGAAGATTATCTGCCCATGTTTCGGCCCTGGTGACGATCTTGACAATACTGGCACGCGTGGCAGTGCAATCCCTGAAGATCTTTTCCAAATCCTGTTGTGAAGGAGTACCATCATTTATGTGGGTGGAGGTGATAATCCCGGATCTTCCTCCAGTGTCAAGAATCTTTTCCCGCCATCTTCGAGGCAAACTCAATTCCACATCAACGAGGTCTGCGCCCTCTTTAATGGCTGTCAATAAGTAATCGGCATGGCTTTCAGGTAAAGCGAGTCCTTTTCCTCCTTCTTTCCTAGACCGGTAGGTAACGAGCAAGGGTTTTGATGCAGCCCTAATGATCTTTTGCAGATCAAAGGTCTCCATAACATCTAGCCGTATCTCCAGCATATCAGCCAGGGTATTGGCCCTGGCTATCTTTTCAAGTGCCTCGCCAGTATCTATGGCTATGATTGGAATACAGAACATAACTTCAAGGATAAACAGGAACTATTCAATATTCCTTCTCAACGTATTGAGAAACTTCTGCATTTCTTCGTAATCCCTGCCATTTATAATATGAGTCAGATACGCAAGCCGGGAATTGATCTCCTGAATCTGCTTAACTGTATGAGGGTTGAACATGATCTCAGCCAACAGGTGATCGTCTTCCGAAAGGAGGCCCTTGGCAATATCCAGGTGCTTTCTAAATGTAGTACCAGGTGCCTCCTGTTTTTTCATGCAGGCAGCAAATACCATGGATGAAGCAAAAGGAACTGACAGGGAATAGGCGATGGTCTTGTCGTGTTCTTCAAACGTATACTCGTAGATACTTAGCCCAACGCCCTTATAGAAAGACCGGAAAAACTCCTTTCCACCCTCATCGGACTCCTTGATAATAATAGCATTCTCATTACGAAGGTCCCTGATATTGGCAAAGGTAGGGCCGAACATCGGGTGAGTGGATACAAACCTTCTTCCAAGGTTTCCGTAGTACTCATGTAAACCGGTTTTCACCGATGCAATGTCTGAAAGAATGCACTGCTCCGGCACGTAGGGAAGAATGTCATCAAATGCCTTATACACATTAGGAAGGCTTACCGCATTAATCACAAGCTCAGGCTCAAACCCCTTAGCCTCGATAAGTTCAAGAACCCTCTTTGCGTTAAAAAGGTATTTGAGCTTTTTCCTGTCCGGGTCGTACACAGCCACCTCATGGCCGAGACAGAACTCCTCTGCAAGCCATGTGCCCATATGCCCTGCACCAAGAATAAATATCCTCATACCACCTTCCTCTCTTTGTAACAGCCCATCAGTTTAAAGTGGCTGGTAATCTCTTTTACCTCTCCGAGTGCTTTTTTGACCTTCTCATCCCTATTTGACCCCATAAAATCAAGGAAAAAGGCATAGTTCCCCGGCTCATTTGGGATCGACTCTATCCTTGTCAGATTAATATCCTCCCTTGCAAATACCTCGAGTACGCTGAAAAGGGTGCCTGCCTTGTGCTCTGTGGAAAAGATTACGGAGCACTTATTGCCCTCTTCCCTGTTCTCTTCCTTTGACAGCACAAGAAACCTCGTCATGTTTCTGTCAAGGTCCTCTATGTCCTCCTTCATAATCTCAAGGTCATAAAGCTGAGCGGAAAGCTTGCTCGCAATTGCACCAGACGCCTTTGGTGTTTTTTCCGTCAGCATTTTCGCCGCACCCGCAGTATCGTAATATTGAACAGGGTGGAGTCTATTCCTTGCAAGAAATTGACGGCATTGTGCCAGGGCCTGGGGGTGAGAGTATACTGCACGGATCTCTCGGTGGTCGGTTCCTGGCGGAGCGAGAAGACAGAGATGTATGGGAAGCTCCACTGCTCCCACCACATTGAGGTCAGTATTGATAAGGAGTTCGTTTACCTGACCGACAACACCGCCAAGTGTGTTTTCCACAGGAACAATTCCATAGTCATAGAGCCCGGATGTAACCCCTTCAAATACCCCCGCAAATTCACTACACGGTACAGGAATAAGATCACTGTTCCACTCCCTTGAGGCAACTTCACTGTATGCACCGTGTTCACCCTGAAATGCAATAAGTCTGTAATCCTTTTGCTGGAGTTTCTTACTTTGCTTAATGATCTCAACATAGATCTTTTCTATAAACTCTGCATCAACGAGGGCTGTTGAGTTCCCCCTGGTCCTGCTGAGGAGTTCTTTCTCCCTTCCCCTGTCTTCAATCTTGGATTTAAACTTTTTGGCCATAAGAGCCAGTTCCATCCTGCCATTCAAAAGTTTCAGTATTTTGGAATCAAGGAGGTCGATGTTTTTTCTGATCTCTTTCAGACTCATATTTCACCTCACTGCCCTCTTAACTGGGGCCTGCGGTTAAATTATCTCATTTACCAGAGCCTCCAGTTCTCTAATTGATATCTCCTCCACCACCGCATTGCCTATGCCGTGAAGAAACACAAAATTTATGCTCTCCCTTTTCCTCTTCTTATCCTTTCTCAGCGCATCAAGCACCCTCGCCCCATCAAGTTGAAGTCTGGTAGGGAGTTTCAGTTTCTCGAGCAGCTCCTCGATCCTTCCCGCATCCTCCGGAGGTAGGTACCCCCTTTTTTTTGAGAGCGCTGAGGCAACCAGCATACCTGCACTGACAGCCTCTCCATGAGAAACACCTGTGGTACTCTCAATCGCGTGTCCGAATGTATGCCCGAAGTTGAGCTTCCTGCGTTCTCCCTCTTCCTTTTCATCCCTGTTTACAATGGATGACTTTATGATCAGCGAATCATATACAAGCCTCTCTATCACCTCAGTATCGAGCTCGAGGGCTTTTTCATGGTGTGCTTCAAGATACGAAAACAGATCGGCATCTCCTATGGCGGCGTGCTTTACAATCTCGGCGAAGCCGCATGAGATTTCTCTGTCTGGCAGGGTCCTCAGGAGATTCATGTCGCAGATAACAAATTCGGGTTGATTAAAAACGCCCACCATATTCTTATATCCACCTAGATTCACACCGTTTTTCCCGCCGACACTGGCATCAACCTGTGATAGCAGCGTTGAGGGAACGAACCCGAACCTCACCCCGCGCACGTAGGTTGATGCAACAAAACCGGCAATATCACAGACAATACCTCCGCCGATCCCCACAATAAAGGATGAACGGTCAGCCTCAAGCTCCACAAGCTTTCCATATATGGCCTGGACAGTATCCAGGTTTTTTACCTTTTCACCAGTACCGATCTCTATGACTTCATAGGACAGGAAATCTTTCAGATAGTAGCTTCTGACGTTGGTGTCCGTGATAATCACCACTTCTTCCGCAGAAATATACTTTCTGAGATCTCCAAGGCTTTCGCCGATCAGTATGGTCGAATCCCCTGTAGCGCCGTGAATCTCAAGGACTTTCACTGTGCCAACCCCGATGTCTTGATGTTGCGACACTGTTCAATTTCATTCATACAGGAACGAAGCGCCTGTAACTTCTTCATCAGAGCTGCAAACATATCCGTGGGCATGGCTTGATCTTTATCGCACAGGGCCTCGCATGGATTGTAGTGTACTTCAATAATGATGCCATCTGCACCAACTGCCATAGCAGCGAGGCACATAGGCTCAATGATGCTCAACCTTCCGGTTCCATGCGAAGGGTCAACAATGATGGGAAGGTGAGAGACCTCTTTAGCTGAGGGCACGATGCTGAGATCCAGCGTGTTCCTGGTGTATGTCTCAAATGTCCTTATCCCTCTCTCACAGAGAATGACGCTGGGGTTTCCCCCTGCAAGTACATATTCCGCACAATTGAGCCATTCCTTAAGGGTTGAATAGATACCTCTTTTCAGAAGCACTGGCTTATCGGCCTTTCCAACCTCCATAAGGAGAGAGAAGTTCTGCATGTTCCTGGTGCCGATCTGTAGGACGTCTGCATATTCGCATACCCAGGACACATCTCGAGGATCAGTAACCTCGGTCACCACCGGAAGCCCGGTCTCTCTCTTTGCCTTTTCAAGTATTTTCAAGCCCTTGAGACCAAGACCTTGGAAGTCATACGGTGAAGTTCTCGGTTTGAATGCACCGCC
>JGI2171J19970_10000040_pt1 | contig 45881 bp, 40 predicted proteins | sample DeeMarSWOR324_28_FD_19970 | JGI IMG/M metagenome (IMG submission 19970) | reverse complement strand
TTGCTGCAAATAAAGATATCCTAACAGTAGAATAATCTGGTCTGTGAAACTAGCAGAACCCTGACTCGTAAAGAAGATTACGCATTCTGACCTTAGACACTCATGGGTTTCTCTCGCCCGCTCCTTTTTGACTCCTAAGCGAGCAGGGTTTTAAGAGATAAGGAGTTTGTCCTGCCGAATAGTTTCGCCGGAGGCGAAGAGGGGGAGTTTCTGTCACTATATATCACTGAGTTTGTCAAACTGTGCACAGAGTGAACCCATTATTACATCCTTCCATTGTTCCCTTATTCCAATGGTAACTGTTTGTTACGCGTAGATCGTCTCCGCTTTGATTGAGGCCTCAGATTCCACTGGTTCCTGGCTCTATCTTCCTCTTTCCATCTTGCCATACTTCAGAGCTCCCTTTTCTGGTATCTTGGCGAATCGTTGCGCTCGATACCAGGCCTATGAGGAATATTTCCCTTGATTCTGAACAGTGAAAATAATGCAACTGGAGTCGCATGTAACCAAAGAAAAAGACTCTAAAGCTGTCCAAGATCTTTTCGGTAGCACTATGGCCTGGAGCATAGTCTATTTTCNATGATTTGGTTGGAGCTAACACAAATGCAATGGATGAGCTGATAAATCGAAATCTACTCGTTCGCAATACAATCTGGAACCTCATCGGCCACTTAATACCACTGATTGTAGCGATTTTTGCGATACCACCGCTAATTAGGATTTTAGGTACAGATCGATTTGGGGTGTTGGCCCTGGCCTGGGTGGTGATCGGATATTTCAGCCTCTTTGACCTTGGACTTGGGCGAGCGCTGACACAATTAGTCGCCAGAAGATTGGGTGCGGGGCAAGAAAAAGAAATACCCCCTTTCGCCTGGACAGGCCTCATCCTTGTTCTGATTTTGGGCTTGATTGGGACACTGATCCTAGGGTTATCCTCCCCATGGCTGGTGCAAGATGCACTCAATATTCCCAAGGAATTACAGCCTGAATCGCTGAATGTCTTTTGCCTTCTTGCCCTCGCTATCCCTGTGGTGACAATCACCGCCGGACTCCGCGGGCTCTTGGAGGCATACCAGCGTTTCGACCTCATCAACCTCATTCGTATTCCCCTGGGAATCTTTACCTTTCTGGGCCCGTTTTTGGTCTTGCCCTTTTCACACAGTCTGCTTCCAGTGGTAGCCATCCTGGTGGCGGGGCGATTGGTCGCATGGGCGACCTATCTCCTGCTTTGCATTCGAGTTATGTCTTTAGTGAGAGGGGGCATAGGTCTTCAGCTCAACGTATTGAGGCAATTAATTTTCTTTGGCAGCTGGATGACAGTATCAAATGTTGTTGGACCGATCATGGTATATTTGGACCGATTTTTGATTGGTGCATTGCTATCCGTTGCAGCAGTCACCTTTTATGCTACGCCCTATGAGGTAGTGACTAAGCTATTAATAATCCCGGGGGCACTGGCCGGCGTCTTATTTCCTGCCTTCTCCACGAGTTCTATACAAGATCCAAGTCGCACAGCGGTGCTCTTTGGGCGTGGGATAAAATATGTCTTCTTATGCCTTTTTCCGATTTGCCTTCTCATTATAACATTTGCATCAGAGGGGCTTGACCTATGGCTGGGTCAGGAGTTCGTGGACAAGAGCACCCATGTATTACAATGGCTGGCTTTAGGCGTTTTTCTTAACAGCTTGGCCCACATTGCCTTCGCATTTATTCAAGGTGTTGGTCGGCCTGAGCTCACTGCCAAACTGCACCTTATAGAATTACCGCTTTACTTGCTGCTTGTTTGGTACTTGATCGGGGCCTATGGCATCGAAGGGGCTGCGATCGCCTGGGCGTTACGAATAGGGATTGATGCGATATTTTTGTTTGGAATAGCACAGCACTTGTTGCCAACTAAGATCTCAATCGGCATGCGTAAGGTCTTGGCAATGGTTGGAGCCCTGATTATCTTTGGCCTGGGGAGCATGCAGATAAGCCTTTTGATCAAAGCAGCCTTTATTGTAGCGGCTTTTACCGCGTTTATTTTCACCGCATGGTTCTTTGTCTTGGCGCCAGATGAGCGAGTGATGATAGGCAATCGATTCAGGGCTGCTCAAGCATCCATGTGCATAAAAAAGTGAAGAGATGATAAGAGGACTGAATGTTGATGAGATCCGAACATATCCTTGCCCAGACTGCTATATATGCGGAACACAAGGTAAAGACCTTTACGGAGACCTGAGGGATAGGCTATTTGGCGCCCCGGGGGAGTGGAATTTCAAGAAGTGCCCTAACCCTGGGTGTGGGTTGTTGTGGCTTGACCCGATGCCGGTGGAAGAATCAATGAGCTTGGCTTATAGAAATTACTATACTCATCAGGATACAGAGCGATTTCGCAACACGTTGCCGCGACGCACCTACGGTTTAGTCCAAGAAGGGTACCTCGCGCAAAAGTACGGTTACTGCAACGACTCAATGTCAACATGGAAAAAGATCCTTGGTATGCTGATGTATCTCCATCCCGGTAGAAAGGAAGATGTGGATTTTAACATCATGTATCTGCCTGCAAATCCAAAAGGCCATTTGCTAGAACTAGGCTGTGGCAGCGGCCAAATCTTGAAGAGAATGCAACAAATGGGTTGGCAGGTGGAGGGGGTGGATTTCGATCCTTCTGCGGTTGAAAATGCCAGAAGCAAAGGTTTGCGGGTGCACTTTGGTACTTTGGAGAGTCAGAACTATCCAAACGATCATTTTGACGTGATCTTTATGAGTCACCTTATAGAGCACACTCATGATCCTCTAAGGCTTTTAGGAGAGGGATACCGAATCCTCAAGCCCGGCGGCCAGCTGATTTTGGTTACGCCCAATAGCGAGAGCTTGGGGCATACATTATTTAAGGAGGCATGGAGAGGTTTAGAGGTGCCTCGCCACTTATATCTTTTTACGCTGAAGGCTTTACGAGAACTAGTTAGAAGAGGTGGATTTCAGGTGAAACATGTGAAGATAACCGTGCGAAATGCGCGTGGCATTTATCTAGCGAGTCGTTCTATTAAAAAAGCTGCTCAAGCTGGCAAAGGAAAGGTCTCTATTCCCGACCCAAATATCAAAGCAGAAATATGGCAATTTGTGGAGTGGATCATGTGCAGGCTGAATACTAATCTTGGAGAAGAACTTGTGGTATTTGCCGGTAAATAGGTGGCTCTATAGTTTTTAGTTCGATAGGTGATCCTTTCAGGCCTTGTGATTGGTGATGTAATTCACTGATGGAATAGAATGCCCTCTTCAATGGACATTATCATTGTCAACTGGAATTCTGGAGGGTTGCTCCGTGACTGTCTCAGATCCATTAACATTGCCGCCGATCAGTATAGCTTTAATCTCAATCGAGTTGTAGTGGTGGATAATGCCTCATCTGATGGGTCGGCAGATGAGATGGAAGAACTGAAAATTCCGCTTTTTATTATCAGAAATGAGGTAAATCGGGGTTTTGCAACAGCTTGTAACCAAGGCGAAAAGGAAAGCAAGGCGGACTACCTGTTGTTCCTGAATCCTGATACCTATTTGAATGAAGACTCATTAGCCAAGCCGCTGATTTTTATGGAGAGGGGCTTCAATCAGCACATCGGCATTGTAGGGATTCAGCTCTTAGACAATAATGGCGAGATTGCCCAGACATGTGCCAGATTTCCGACACCTGGCCGGTTCTTCTCAAAAATGTTTGGGCTGGACCGGCTATTTCCTCATGTCTTCCCTAGCTATTTTATGTCCGACTGGGATCACCGTGAGAGTCGTGAAGTGGATCACGTAATGGGCGCGTTTTTCCTGATTCGCCGCTTCATATTCGAGGAATTAGGCGGCTTTGACGAGCAGTTCTTTGTCTATTTAGAGGATCTTGACTTTTCCTTTCGTGCCCGACAAGCAGGTTGGCGTAGCTTTTTTCTCGCTGATGCAAAGGCCTACCACAAGGGAGGTGGTACATCCGAGAAGGTCAAGGCAATGCGCTTGTTTTATTCCCTTCAGAGCCGCATCTTTTATGGCTATAAGCATTTTAGCTGGTGGCCCGCGACCGGCTTGATGCTCGGAACATTGCTCATTGAGCCCTTAATACGCTTCACATTAAGCGCTTCTCGACGCTCTCGTGGAGAAATAAGTGAGACCCTCAAAGCCTATTCCATTTTCTGGGGTAAACTACCGGCATTGGTGAAATCTATATCAACACAGCGTATCCCATGAAAATCCTTCTGCTCAGTCGTTATAGCCATCTGGGCGCGAGCAGTCGAGTTCGTTTCTACCAATACCTTCCATACCTAGAGGCTGAGGGAATTCATGTCACTATAGCGAATCTACTGGAAAACGACTACCTACAAGATCTTTACATGGGCAGACGGATGCGTTTTTATGACATTATTGGTGCCTATATTCGACGACTAGAATATCTACTTAAAAGCAACCGCTTTGATTTGTTGTGGCTAGAATACGAGATCTTGCCATGGTTGCCTGCCTGGGCTGAGACAATACTCTCAAATTTTGGCATTCCCTATGTTGTTGATTATGATGATGCGGTCTTCCATCGTTACAATATGCATCCAAGTGCTATGGTGCGTGTGTTGCTAGGTTATAAGATCGATGTGGTTATGCGCCATGCAGCTCTCGTAATTGTCGGCAATGAGTACCTGGGGAATTATGCCCGTAAAGCAGGCGCTAAGCGAGTTGAATATATCCCTTCAGTAATTGATTTGGAACGTTATAATTTGATGGTACAACATGAAAATCCAGTATTTAGAATCGGTTGGATAGGTACCCCTGTTACAGAGAAATATCTTCACCTTATACACCAAGCACTTGAAGAGGTATGTAAGGACGGTAATGCGCAATTGGTTCTTGTGGGCTCTAGCCAAACCGGACTAGATGGGGTGCCTACGGAAATTCATATATGGTCTGAAGAGACAGAAGTGGCCGAGATTCAGAGCTTTGATGTGGGGATAATGCCTATGCCTGATGAGGCTTGGGCAAAAGGTAAATGCGGCTACAAGTTGATCCAGTACATGGCATGTGCTCGACCCGTGGTTGCTTCTCCGGTGGGAGTTGCTCGACAAATAATTGAGGACAGCAGGGATGGCTTTCTTGCTACAACTACAATGGATTGGGTAAGCGCCTTCCGTATCTTACGCGACAATCAGAGATTAAGAGAAAGGATGGGTAAAGCTGGCCGGATCAAGATCGAAAGGCAATATTGCACACAAATCACAGCCCCTCTATTGGTATCGCTACTTATGTCTATAAGTTGAGAGGATTATCTGAGCAATCATATATTTAGAAACTTGTTTGAAGATTTCCAGGAGAAATAGTAAGGATCGCTTTGATTTCTGTGATCTCATCTAAACTCCCATAAGATATCCCATGTGCGGAATAGTCGGTTTCAGATCTAGAAATGATTTTGATACGCTACGCGAATCTCTTCCCCTCGCGGTATCTAGGCTTAGATATAGGGGCCCGGATGATTCAGGCCTTTTTTTTGATCCAGAAGCTGGTGTGGGGTTAGGGCACAGCCGGCTGTCGGTGATCGATCTATCCACAGCAGGACATCAACCTATGTCCAGTGACGATGGAAGGGTGCAGATCGCTCATAATGGTGAGGTCTATAATTTTAGGGAGATCCGTGATGTCTTGGAGGGATGTGGTCATAGTTTCCACAGTGGCACAGATACGGAAGTGGTTCTTAAGGCCTATCTTCAGTGGGGAATTGATTGTGTCAGGCGTTTTGTGGGCATGTTTGCCCTGTCCCTATGGGATGGGCAGAAGAGATGCCTCTTTCTGGTCAGGGATCGGTTAGGCATTAAACCCCTCTATTATCATTTCAGCCGAGGAAACCTCCTCTTTGCCTCTGAGCTCAAGGCCCTTATGAGATTCGACGACTTTAAGAAAGATATCGATCGTGAAGCTATCTCTCTCTTCCTCCATTATCAATATATCCCTGCGCCACGGACAATTTTCAGGGACACCCAGAAACTACTTCCGGGTCATTACATGGTCTTTGATGGCGAGAGGCTGGCCTCGCACCCTTACTGGAACCTTCCGGAACTCCCAGAAGGTCTCGAATCGTCACACCTGACCGAAGAGGAAAGTTTGGAGGCGTTAGACAGTCTCCTTACGCAGGCCGTATCCGATTGCCTGATCAGTGATGTGCCCTTGGGCGCGTTGCTGAGCGGCGGAATCGATTCTTCCGTGGTGGTGGCCTTGATGCAGAAGGTCAATGCCTCCCCAGTACGGACATTCAGTGTCGGTTTCAGAGAACCGGGATACAACGAGGCACCTTGGGCCTCCAAGGTGGCCAAACATTTAGGGACTGATCACACCGAGTTTTATGTCACCCCCAAAGAAACCATGGATGTTATTCCTCGTTTACCTGAGATTTATGATGAGCCTTTTGCTGATTCCTCTGCGATTCCCACCTATCTGGTCTGCCGTCTTGCCCGTTCCCGGGTGACGGTTGCCCTGTCCGGGGACGGTGGAGATGAACAATTCTCTGGATATACACGCTACTGGAGCACCCAGGCAATGGCCAAGGTGTTCCAATGCCTTCCAGGATCAATTAAGAAAGAGCTAGCGTTCCTTTTAGGGGCTCTTCCGTCCCGATGGGTTGAGAAATGCTATCTCCAATGGCGACAGTTTCTCCCTCAAAGTTTCCGAGTAGCCAATTTCCGAGATAAGTGGCAAAAATTAATAAGCCTGATGAGCCAGACGGAGATTCAGGAGCTCTACAGGATGACTATCTGCCTCTGGTCAGAGGAAGACCTGATCCGGCTGACCGGACAGAGATTGCCTGAAGGTGTTTATGAGGAAACCTTTAGGCAGACCGAAGATTGGTCTCTCCTTTCTCGGCTGATGAGGGTCGATCAGAAGACCTATCTCCCCGATGCAATGATGACAAAGGCTGATAGGGCCAGTATGGCAGTCAGCCTGGAGGTACGGGTGCCGCTCTTAGATCATCGTGTTGTGGAGTACACCGCAAAACTACCAGAGGGCCTGAAATATAGAAATGGCACCGGGAAACATCTATTGAAGAAACTTCTTGCCAGGTATATACCTACTGAGTTATTTGAAAGACCAAAGATGGGTTTTGGTGTGCCTATTGATAGCTGGTTTCGCGGTGATCTGAAACCCCTTCTTTTGGATTATCTTTCCCCCGAACATCTGAGAAAAGAGGGATTGCTGGACCAAACCGTGGTTGAAGAAACAATAAGGGAACATCTCTCCGGGCAATCCAACCATCAATATCGTCTGTGGGCCCTTTTGATGTGGGAGATGTGGAGAGAGAGGTGGCACTTACAATGAAGATCTTGATTACAGGTGGTGCAGGGTTCATAGGCTCCCACCTGGCAGACAGGCTCCTGGAGATGGGAGATGAGGTCTTTGTGGTGGATGATCTGTCCACTGGAAGCCTCAAGAATGTCGAACAACATCAGGACCAAGAAAGATTTCATCTAGTAGTAGACACGATCCTGAACGAGGCAGTTATGAATGAGCTGGTGTTCAAGTGCGATCAGATCTATCATATGGCTGCAGCCGTGGGCGTAAAGCTCATCATGAATCGGCCGGTTGAGACACTTGAGACAAACGTGAAGGGTACCGAGATGGTTCTTATGCTCGCCAATCGGTATAAAAAAAAGCTGCTTATTGCCTCAAGCAGTGAGGTCTACGGTAAGGTCATGGACGGAGAGAATACCCAGCTGCTTTTAGAGGATACGGATTTTCTTATGGGTTCCACCACAAAGCGACGCTGGGCGTATGCCTGTTCCAAGGCCCTGGATGAATTCCTGGCCCTGGCCTACTATGAGGAAAAAAAGCTGCCAGTTATTATTGCCAGGCTATTTAATACGGTTGGACCAAGGCAGACCGGGCAATACGGAATGGTCATCCCCAACTTTGTCCAGAATGCCCTTATTGGAAAGCCTGTTACAGTATATGGTGACGGCTCCCAATCCAGGAGTTTTACCTATATTGGAGACGTCATCGATGCACTGACAAAGCTTATGGCCGAACCTAGGGCTGTGGGGCAGATCTTTAATGTAGGCAATGCAGAGGAGGTGACTATTAGGGATCTTGCCCTGATGGTCAAGGAGATGACAGGAAGCTCATCTGAAATAGTATACATCCCCTATGAAAAGGCCTACGGACCTGGCTACGAGGACATGCAGAGGCGTTGCCCGGATATCACCAGAGTGAAGAATCTTATTCATTTTGAGCCCAAGACAGATCTCAACGGTATCATTCAGAGTGTGATTGATTACTATAAAAAATGAGTCCATTTCTTCTATATACCTTTGCCTTTTTTGCCTCCTTTTTGTTCTCTGTAGTCTTAACCCCCCTGGTAAAACACCTGTCTATCAAGGGAGATTTTGTGGCCAGACCCAGGGACGACAGGTGGCACAAGAAACCAACCGGCCTTTTAGGAGGGGTGAGCATCTTCTTCAGCCTGATGGTGGTCTGGCAGCTGACCTCTTTTGTATCTGGGTATCATACCTCAATAAGGCCCCTTTTACCCCTTGCCCTAGGTGGCATGGCTGTCTTTCTTCTTGGCCTGGTTGATGACCTTTTTGAGATCAATCCCCAACACAAACTGGTGGGTCAGGTAATTATTGCCGCTGTGCTGGTCATTTTTGGCTTTCAGGTAAACTGGTTCGAGTCCATGACAGCCAATCTGGTGATAAGCATCTTCTGGATCGTGGGCATTACCAACGCCTTTAATCTTTTAGATAATATGGATGGATTATCCGCAGGTGTCGCCTTTATTGCAGGCCTTTTTCTATTTTTGTCGCAGGTTTCCTCAGGAGCCGGGAGTATTGTTCCGGCAGTCCTTTTTCTATCGGTATACCTTGGATCTCTATTGGGATTTCTGATCTACAATTTTTATCCCGCCTCCATTTTCATGGGTGACTCTGGGAGCCTCTTTATTGGATTTCTTATGGCTGGACTGACTACCGAGGCCTCAGGATTGATGATGCGCGGCCGATCGGGCCACCTGGTATCTGTGTTGGCCATTCCTATCCTGATCCTGTTAATACCGATCCTTGATACCGCGTTTGTAAGCCTGATGAGGAAGCTTTCTGGTCGCCCCATTTCCGTGGGCGGACGTGATCACTCCTCTCACAGGATGGTAGGTATCGGGTTTTCCGAGAGGAGTGCTGTGTTGATACTTTATGGTTTTGCTGCTGTGTCTGGCCTTCTGGCCATGACGACTGCCCGGCTTTCTTTAGGAGTGAGTCTGGTCCTTGTTGCAATTTATCTTCTTTTTCTCATCTTTTTCTGGATAACCCTGGCAAGGGTCAAGGTATATCCAGAAGAATCTATCCTTTCTGGGGCCAAAGAAGGGAAGCTCACCCCTCTCTTAATCGGGATAACCTACAAGAGAAGGCTGTTCGAGGTGCTGCTGGATCTCATTCTCATTCCACTGGCCTACTGGTCTTCCTACCTGCTGAGGTTTGAAAGCTCTGTCTATGGTGCAAATTTTCCCATCTTTCTCAAATCATTACCCATTGTCGTGGCATGCCAGCTTTTTTGCTTTTTTCTTTTCGGTGTGTATCGAGGTATATGGGAATATGTGGGGATGAGGGATGTGATCACCTATGTCAAGGCCATCACTGCCGGCACAGTTTTATCCGTCCTGATTAATCTAGGGATTTATCGCTTCATAAGCTTTTCTCGCACAGTTTTTGTCATCTACTGGATGATTTTGTTTGTGCTTGTGATTGCGTGCCGTTTTTCGTACCGTCTCATCGGTGAAGCTACCCCTAAAGACACCATGAAGGGAGGGAAAAAGACACTTATCTATGGTGCCGGAGCAGGCGGCCAACTGGTTATGCAGGAAATCGAACGGAACAAGAACTTGGGGCTGGCCCTGGTAGGGTTTATCGATGATGATATTGGAAAGCGGAAGAGGCGATTTCTGGGATATCCCGTGTTTGGAGGAAAGGATTGTCTGAATGAAATCGTAGATAAGTATCAAATCTCCGAGGTGGTTATTTCATTCCGGAATATGGACAGGATTGCCCTGAATTCCCTGAAAAAAGGCTGCACCGCGCTAGGTGTGAATTTGAGCCACCTTAAGATATTCATTGACTGATTCAGGATGCATCCATGAGGTACTAGTATGGGGACGGTTGAGGCAATAAAAAAGCCGGGCGAGGATACCTCATCAAGATTTTCATCGGCCCTGGAAGGGCTATCTTCAAGTCTTGAAGGGCTGTAGTATGGCGTATCTTACTCCCAGATGGTTGGCAGCATATGGATATCTCCTGATTGTTCTGATCGTAACTCCATACCTTCCGTTATTGATTCAGTGTGCTTCTTCAAGGTGGCCTGCAAAATCGATCTCTGGTTTCGTATTAGGTGTTGAAATCTCCATAGGAGTTCTTCTGATAATTTTGGCAGGTGCTATCTTTCTTTATAACAGACGGAAATTCCTCTTTTTTGTCCTCGCAATAGGCGGATTAATAATTTTTGCCACTCTCTTCTATCTTGTGATTCCAAACCCGTATGAGTTAACCCACTTGCCAGAGTACGCGATCCTGGCCGTCTTGATATTCCACACGATTAAAGAAACAGGGAGGGGAGGAAGAGAAAAGGCAAACGAAGCCTACTTTTACTTTCGATCTGCTATGATTACCGGTGCCCTTGGTACAATCGATGAGCTCTATCAGGGGATTCTACCTTTGCGGTATTTTACCTGGTATGATATTTTTCTGAATGGAGTAGGTGGCCTTCTGGGCTTGACCATTTACTGGGGAGTCAATAGAGAGTGAAGGGGAACTTGATCCTTTTCAGGGCGATATAATTAGGAGGTAATTACAGTTGGTCATTATCCCGGCGGTAGATATCAAGGGAGGTAGGTGCGTAAGATTAGAGCAGGGTTTGATGAACAGGGAGACCATATTCTCTGATTGCCCGGAAGAGATGGCCTTACAGTGGGAGAGGAAAGGTGCAACGAGATTGCATCTTGTTGACCTGGATGGGGCTGTTCAAGGGAAACCCCTTAATAAGCGGGCTGTAAAAAATGTGGTGGATACGGTTTCTATCCCGGTGCAATTAGGCGGTGGCATTAGAAACCTCGATACCATACAAGAGTATATTAATCTTGGTGTTGACAAGATTATCATAGGTACGGCTTCGCATAAGAATCCATACCTGGTAGAGATAGCATGTAAGAGGTATCCAGGTAGAATTATGGTAGCTATTGATTCAAAGGATAATTATGTGGCGATAGAAGGTTGGACAGCGCAAACGGGTACTGCATCTATTGATCTCGCAAGGAGATTTGAAGATATGGGAGTCGACTCTATTATCTATACAGATATAAAAAGGGATGGAATGAAAACAGGCCCGAATATAGATGCCATAAGGGAATTTGCAAGGGCCATAAAGATGCCTGTTATAGCAGCGGGGGGAATATCATCAATTAAAGATATAGAGGATATAGCAAGATTAGAGGAGGACGGTCTAACCGGGATAATAACAGGAAGGGCACTCTACGATGGATCAGTGAAACTGGAAGAGGCTATTAGTATGCTAAAGAAGAGAGGCGATTAAAATCAAAAATATTCATAATTTTATTGACATTATGAATAAAAACTCTTATTTTATAAGTTTAATATTTAGAACAACAATCCCATGGCCTTATATGATAATATACTTGTTGATTTAAAAAAGTCAATAAAAGACCAGGACAAAGCAAGACTTTCCGTATTAAGAGGGCTAAAATCTGCAATCAAAAATAAACAGGTTGAATTACGCGAGGAACTTACCGATGATCAGATTAGGGGAGTGATATCATCAGAGATGAAGAAGAGGAAGGAGGCAATAGAGAAATTCGGTCAGGGTTTACGTCAAGATCTTGTGGAAAAAGAGGAGAAAGAGTTAGGGATCTTATTCGGCTATTTGCCTCCCCAGTTATCAATCGAAGAAATCAAAGGAGTAGTAACCCAGGCAATTGAGGAAATCTCGGCCAGTGGCCCAAAAGACTTGGGGAGGGTTATGAAGTCTGTGATGCCCAAGTTGGCAGGGAGGGCTGATGGCCGTGAAGTCAACAGGATAGCTCGAGAACTATTGAGTTAGGGAGATAGGGTTTAATCCTTTAAAACCCACATGGTAGAACACTCACTTAGGGTACTCGAATACTACCGGCTGCTCAATATCTTATCAAATTACGCTGCTTCTCCCCTAGGTCATTCAGACTGTCTGTCACTTAAGCCGCTGAAAGAACTGGAACCTATCAAGGCTGAGCAGAGGTTGGTCTCAGAGATGAAGGAACTTCTGCTCACTAAAGGCTTTATCTCTTTATCGAGCCTGGTTGATCTCAGGCCAGTCTTGAAGAAAGCCGGCAAAAAGGGCGCTTATCTCGAACCAAAAGAGCTTTTGTCCTTTGACAATCTAATAAGGATATCTAATCAGGTAAAGAATTGGATATGTGAGGCAAGAGACGTATGCCCTTCCTTGAGGAATATACTTGACAACATCCCCGCATGTCGTGAGCTCGCTGAGGAGATTAGAAGGTCAATAACCGAGGATGGAGGGATATCTGATCTTGCAAGTCCATTGCTTGCGAGCATAAGATCCCAGAGGGTAGCCTTAAGAAGGATTGTAGAGAAAAAGCTACATGATATTTTGAGCGGGCCTGAATTTGACGATGATAACCTTGTATCAGTGAGAGATGGACGCTATGTTGTTTCTATCAAAACTGATAGGAAAAATTGTATTAAGGGGATTATCCATGGTTACTCCAGGAGCCAGTCCACATGCTTTATGGAACCACTGACAGTTGTGGAGGAAAACAATCATTTAGTTGAATTGACAGAAACGGAACGGGAAGAGGAGAGAAGGGTTTTAGAAAGACTTACAGAGCTTGTATCTGATGCTTCACCTGAGCTCCTTACCTGTTTAGAGATTATGGGAAGGAGTGATGGCATTTTTGCGAGGGCACAATTCAGTAGGGCTATAGGGGGTATAAGCCCTATTATTACCTCTGAAAAGGCTATTTATCTTTTGGATGCCTTGAACCCTATACTCCTTTCCCTTTCTCTTGATTCCCCCAAAGGGGGCAAAACAGGAAATACAGAAAGGGTAGTCCCCATAGAAATTAAGATAGATGATGAAAGAAGCATCCTTATAATTTCAGGCCCTAACAGGGGCGGAAAGACCGTGGCATTAAAGACACTTGGTCTGTTGGCACTTATGTCTCAGGCTGGCATGCATATCCCCGCCAAGGAGGGAAGCCAGCTGGGTGTTTTTGATAACATACTGGCCGAGATCGGAGATGACCAGGACATATCAGCCGGATTAAGTACATTCTCTGCCCGAATGGAACATCTAAAGGAGATTGTAGATCAGGCAGCTGAGAATTCTCTGGTAATCCTGGATGAACTTGGAACAGGTACAGATCCAGATGAGGGTACCTCATTGGCTATGGCTACCCTGGACTACCTCTCGGAGAGGGGTTCCCTGAGTGCAATCTCTACACACTATCAAAAATTAAAAAGATATGCGCTGATTAACAAAAAGGCCCAGAATGCATCTGTGGAGTTTGATTACGAAAGTAGTAGCCCTACATTTAGATTACTCACCGGCATGCCAGGGGTAAGTCATGCCATTGAGGTAGCCCAGGAGATAGGGCTCAAACCTGAGATAATCAATAAGGCTGCAACGTACCTGGGTAAAGACAGGGGAAGAGCTGATTTGGTAATGGAAGATCTTGCTAAGATGATGGAGGAAGTGAAAGAGGAGAAAGAGGCTGTTACCGTTGCCAGACAAGAATACGTGTTATCCAAAAAGAGGTTAGATGAGGAGCAGGAGAGATTGAATGAACAACTGACTGAGATGCTGATCCAAAAAGAACAGGTGGCAGACAGACTTTTATCTGAGGCAAAAAGGGAGTTTGGTGAGGCGGTAAGATATCTAAGAGAAAAGGGACCAGATGGTCAGCTTGAGGCAACCCAGAGATATTCCCGGGCAAAAGCAGATTTGATGGATGCCATGGCAGGGCTAAAAGGGGAAAAGAAGTCAGCGAATCATATTTCCATTACTGTTGGACAGCCTGTCTATCACAAGAAATCGAAAAAGACAGGCTTGGTTGTTGGTATGGATGAGCACTCCTCAAGGGTCCAGATTATGATAGGAAAAGTGAAATTCACCGTTGATTCATCTGAGTTGATTCCAGGATCAAAGGGATCCTCTCAACAGGAGGAGGATCAGGAAAAGGGAAAACAATGGTCTGTATCAAGCCCATCCCCGGATAAAAGAGAGTTAAACCTCATTGGTTACACTGTTGCTGATGCCCTTCCCCTCGTGGACAGGATTATAGATCAGGCCGTGGTTCACGGATATACAAGAGTAAAAATAATTCATGGCATTGGGTCTGGGATCTTAAAAAAGGCTATCAGAGAACACCTACAGGAAAATTTTTATGTGAAGGATTTTATCTCTGGAGGCAGGGACAGGGGCAGTGATGGTATCACAATAGTTGAGCTCTAAAGGTGAGTGAAGTGCGCCCAAGTTATGGATAGGCACTTAAATCATGGATTTTTCAGATGCCAAAGAACAGGTAAAGAAGGCAGCGGATATTGTTGAGCTCATCGGACAGTATGTGGATCTAAAGAAGAGGGGGCAGAATCATATTGGCCTGTGTCCCTTTCATTCTGAAAGATCACCTTCCTTTACCGTTAACCAGGACAAGCAGATATATCACTGTTTCGGCTGTGGCAGGGGTGGTGATGTTTTTACCTTTTGGATGGAGTATCATAATCTGTCTTTTCCCCAGTCGCTCAAGGATCTGGCTGAGCGCTACAATATCGATTTACCTCGATATAGAAATGTAGCTGGTGAAAGAGAGAAGGCTGAATTAAAGGGTCTTTTATTTAGGATAAATGACCTGGCTGCCGACTATTTTCACACTGTATTAGTAAAGCATGCGGATGGAAAACGCGGGAAGGACTATTTTTCGAGACGGCAGATATCTCGAGAGACGATTTCCGCATTTAGGCTTGGATATGCAGTCAAGAGGTGGGATGGATTGATCAGTTACCTTAGATCGAAAGGTATTTCCATGGATATGGGAGCAAAGGCCGGGCTTCTTGTTCCGAAAAAAGATGGAGACTATTATGATCGCTTCAGAGACAGGATCATATTTCCTATCTTTGATCTCAATCAGCAAATTATCGGTTTTGGGGGCAGGGTCTTAGATGATTCCCTGCCTAAATATATCAATACACCAGAGACATTGCTGTATCATAAAGGAGAATCCTTATACGGCCTTGATTCTGCATTTAGAAATATTAGGGAAAGGGCTCTGGCAATAATCGTAGAAGGATATATGGATGTGCTGGTTCTCAGGCAGCATGGCATTTCAAATGTGGTTGCCACCTTAGGGACTGCATTTACAAGCGATCAGATAAGGAGATTAAAAGGATATGCAAAGGAGGTGGTGGTTATATTTGACCCTGATGAGGCAGGACGGGAAGCTGCCTTGAAGAGTTTCCCCTTATTTTTGAATGAAGGCATTTCTGCAAAAGTTCTGGTTCTTCCTCAGGGGGAAGACCCGGATAGTTTTGTAAATAGATATGGTTCGGATGACTTCGAAGAGCTCCTGAAAGGAGCAACACCTATTTTTGATTTCTATCTGGATCAGGCATTAGCCCATATGGATACCGGAGTTGATGGGCAGATTAAGTTATTGAGTGACGTTTTGCCTATATTTATGGACTTGGAATCAGGGGCTACCAGGTTTTTGTATGTGCACAGGTTTTCAGAGAAGACAGGGATAAATGAGGCTATTGTCTGGGAAGAATTAAGACGTTGGCAGGATAAGAGGTCAGAAAGGAGGGATACCTCTCGGCTCAAGCGGAGATTTTTTCCGGCTCAGGATCCAAGGAAATACGGCTCTGATCTACAATTTCTCAACCTCTTGGTCCATTACCCTGAAAAAATTGATACATTCAAGGATCAGGAATGGGAATTGATTGTTTCTGATCCCGAGATAGCTAAGATTATCAGGGTCTTGATGGAAAGATTTCCCTCTAGGGGTACGCTGGATAGGGTCGAGGAATTTCTTGACGGCCCTGTGGCAAAAGAACAATTTAGAGTTATATTAATGTCTAAGTCCTTCTATGCTGAGGACGCCGTTGACCAGGCAGTTGATGAATTTGTTAAGAAGATAGCCAGAGTCAAGATCTCTCAATCTATCAAAAAGGCATCAGCTGAAGGTGATATGGAAATGTTAAATCGCCTGATCAGGACAAAGCAAGATCTTGATCTGGATAGCAAAAGGAATTAATCCTTCATAAAGGAGGTTTTAGATGGCGAAAAAAGGTAATGAGATTAACTTGAGGAGACTGATTAACATCGGCAAGGACAAGGGTTACATTACCTACCAGGAGCTGAATGAAGATCTGTCTGATGACATAATATCATCAGAAGAGATTGATGATCTGTTACAAATGTTCGAAGATTTGAATATCAAGGTGGTAAGTGAACCTGCTGGTGGAAAGATTGAAAAGAGTAAAAAGCCCGAAGAGGCGGAGGAAGAAGGTAAAGAGGCAAAAAATTCGTTTACCGAACTCGACGGGGAGTTTGCTACAAAGACATATGATCCGGTCAAGATGTATTTGAGAGAGATGGGTCTAATTTCATTGTTAAGCAGGGAAGGAGAAGTGGAGATTGCAAAGAGGATTGAGGCCGGCGAAAATCAGGTGCTGGATGCTCTCATCAGATGTCGAGTAGGTGTAGAATATATGATAGGGTTGGGTAGAGATCTAGAGGCGGGAACAATAAAGGTGAGGGACATTGTCAATGATATAGAGGATGAATATAACTTGCATCAGATCGGTCAGAGGAGGGATTTCTTGCTGAGTCTCATTAACAAGATGAATGGCCTTGATGAGGAAAGCTGCACCTCCTGGGATAATCTGAAGGGCTATCGTGATTCAGCCCAAAGAAAGAGATTGCGTGCTGCCATTGACAAAAAACAACAAAAGATCTTCGAGATGATGAAGTCATTTAAACTGGAAAAAAGCCATATTCACAAGACGGTAGAACGATACAAGGAGATTCTTCACCGTTTAGAAGAATCGGAAAAAACGTTGGCTGATTGTCTGTTAAAGGCGGGTGGAAAACCCCTCTCCTATCTGGAGGAATGCCTGGAGGAATTATCAATCCATAAAGAAGGTGGCAAGAAGGTTAAGGCCTTGAATATACCAAAAGAAGAGATTTTATCTTTAGTAGTCAAGATAAGAGAAAGCAAGGATCGTATTGAGCGAATAGAGAACGGGACAACTATGTCGTCAAAGGAGCTGAAAAGAATAAATAAGAAAATAGATGAGGGCCTAAGGAAGGCAGAGACCGCTAAGGATGAACTCATAAAGGCTAATCTTAGATTGGTGGTAAGTATTGCAAAGAAATATACCAACAGAGGTCTTCAATTTCTTGACCTTATCCAGGAGGGTAATATCGGCTTGATGAAAGCGGTAGATAAGTTTGAATACCAAAGAGGATATAAATTCAGCACCTATGCTACCTGGTGGATCAGGCAGGCTATAACAAGGGCCATTGCTGACCAGGCAAGAACGATAAGGATACCCGTTCATATGATAGAGACGATCAACAAGCTTATCAAGATCTCGCGGAGCCTGGTTCAAGAGCATGGTAGGGAGCCAAACCCGGAGGAAATTGCAGAGAAGATGGGGTTCCCCCTGGAAAAGGTGCGAAAGGTCTTAAAGATTGCCAAAGAGCCCATTTCTCTGGAAACACCCATTGGCGAAGAAGAGGATAGTCATCTTGGAGATTTTATTGAGGATAAAAAGATCATGTCCCCAGTTGAAGCAGTAACGAAGTTTGACTTAAGTGAGCAGACAAGGAAGGTGATGACTACCCTGACACCCAGAGAGGAAAAGGTATTGAGAAAGAGATTCGGTGTAGGTGAAAAGGCTGATCATACACTGGAAGAGGTTGGTAGAGAGTTTAGTGTTACCAGAGAGAGGATAAGACAGATAGAGGCCAAGGCTCTGAGGAAATTAAGACACCCAAGGAGAAGGAAATTATTGGAGAGCTTTACTGAATTTTGAGCAAGGCCTCTAGGTTGCTTTTATTTTCCTTGACATACAAATTTTAATTCAGTTACCATAATTGCCCAGAGAGAAAAGGGCCCATAGCTCAGTTGGAAGAGCCACCGGCTCATAACCGGTAGGTCCCTGGTTCGAGGCCAGGTGGGCCCATCAGAGCTTTTTAGAAAGATACTCGACTATCGACGGGTGTCTTTTACAATGTTCATCTCAAGGAAAAGAGGGCGCCTTTTGAAGATAGGACGCCCTTTCATTTTATCCGCTGTGAGCGAAGTGTGTAAGGTGTGAAATTGGATGAGAATCTCAAGGTACTCTTGACGGTACAGTCGATTGATATGCGATTTGATGAGGTGAGGAGGGAAAAGCAAGAGACCCCTCAAGAGATTGAAAGATTAAAAGAGGATCTTGATCTTCTAAAGAACGCCATGGAACAGGGTTTATCCGCACTTGAAGAACTGAAAGAAGGCAGGAGGAAGGTTGAGCGTGAGTTAGAAGAGATAGAGCTTAAACTTAAAAAAAGCAAATCAAGGCTGGACGAGGTCAAGTCAAATAGGGAATATCAGGCTGTCTTGAAAGAGATTGAGGAGCTTAAGGGACTTACTTTCCAAAAAGAAGAAGTGGTGATAAAATGGATGGAGGAGATTGAGATCCAGGAAAAGGAATGTGCCGATAACAATATTAGATGGCGCGAGTCTCAAAGAGAATTCAAGAATAAGGAAAAAGACTTTTCACAAAGGATGAGAGAACTTGACAGAGAGGTTGAATCCATCAATGAGAAAAGAATCCAGTTGTCCCAAAAGACTGATAAGGATCTATTAAGGAGGTATATTGGTCTAAGGACGCATTTAGGAGGCCGGGTGGTGGCTCCAGTGGTAAATGCCGTTTGTGAGGGATGTCACTTGGGTATTCCTCCCCAACAGTATAACGAGTTAATCAAAGGAGATTCAGTGCAAACCTGTCCCCATTGCAACAGGATTATTTATTGGGGAGACGATAGCAGGACAGAAGGATTATAATTATCTTGATGTTAGAGCAGGACAAATGGTCGCTGTTTTATGTTTCGCATAGAAGAGAGGAAAGTCCGGGCTCCACAGGGCAGGGTGCTCCGTAACACGGAGTTCCGGCGACGGGAAGGAAAGTGCCACAGAAAATATACCGCCCCATTAGATGGCGAGCCTATCTGATTGGGTAAGGGTGAAAAGGCGAGGTAAGAGCTCACCGCTCCGATGGTGACATCGGAGGCTTGGCAAACCCCACCTGGAGCAAGACCAAATAGAGAGGCGTTTGAGGGTTGCCCGCCCGAGTCTCTGGGTAGGTCGCTTGATCCCAATAGCAATATTGGGGCTAGATGAATGACCATTGTCCCGTAGAGGGTGACCGATACGGGAAACAGAACCCGGCTTATGGCCTGCTCTAACATCTTCACCCCACAACGTTATTCTTGCCCTGTGAAATATGTTTGCTGATAGGCACTGTCACGCTCAAAATACCTATTCCACAGGGTGAAATTTCTTTTCCAGGCATAGTGGGTGATTTGTTGGCAATACAACACCATATTTGTTAAAAGTGAACAAGGCACGTAGCAGGGTTCATGTGTCTGGAGACAAAGAAATGTTTGTCGTAGCTAATTTTTTGATAGCAGTTGCAAAGATATTGAACATAGGTTTGACGATCTATATGTGGATTATTATTGGCAGGGCTGTAATCTCATGGGTGAGGCCTGATCCTTACAATACTATTGTGAGGTTCCTATATGCGGTAACTGAACCCGTTCTTTACAGTATAAGGAAGAGAATGCCGACAAGTTTTGGCGGCTTCGATTTTTCGCCTATTATTGTGATCCTGGCTATTATCTTTTTGCAAAACTTTGTGGTGAAGACTTTACTGCAGTTCGCAGTCCAGCTTGGTGCAGGGTAGGAATGGATAGAAAGGGACCTGCTGGAAAAGATCCGGTTCTTAGGGTTAAATTGCTGCCCCGTTCTTCTCTGAACAAGATAGTGGGCCATGAGGGGGATATGCTCAAGGTAAAGGTGAAATCAGCACCTGTTGGTGGTTTAGCGAATCAAGATCTTATACTATTATTGTCCAAGTGCCTAAGGGTTCCTAGGGAGAGGGTAGAGATCATATCCGGTCATAAATCAAGACTCAAAACAGTAAGATTCCATGGTATTCAGGCCTCGTCAATTCGTAGATTGTTAAATTGCTAAATCGGTCCAAAATATCAGTAATATCAGCTATTTTTTCTTGATTAAATACCCCATTATTACCCATCCAAAAAGAGGGCGTGATCTGTTAAGAGCTACCCCAAAAGGAGGTAAATCTTTAATTTTTTGTTGCCAAAAGATATATTTTACCTTTAAATAGAAGTTATGTATCACTGAATGTCAAAATCCTGATGTACAGTCAATTTATTGGGGTGGAGCGCTCTGTATGGATACTGTGGCCGGAAAAAAGATAGTACTTGGTATAACAGGCAGTATAGCAGCCTATAAATCTGTCGAGTTGGTAAGACGCCTAAAGAAGGCAGGCGCAGCGGTAACGGTTGTGATGAGCGCAAATGCCACAAGGTTTGTAACCCCCCTCACATTTGAGACACTATCCGGAAATAGGGTAATATGGGATATGTTTTCACAGCATGGAACATCAATTGATCATGTATCATTGGGCCAGGGGGCCGATCTGATAGTAATTGCACCAGCTACGGCAAATTTTTTGGCAAAGATTGCTCACGGACTCGGAGATGATTTTCTTTCTACCCTTATCCTGGCAGCCACTGCGAAGATTCTCATCTGTCCGGCTATGGACAGAGAGATGTTTTCAAACACTATAGTGCAGGCCAATATCCTTAGCTTGAAAGAGAGAGATTTCATAGTGATGGAACCAGAGAAGGGTATGTTAGCCACTGGGGCAACAGGATTGGGACGCTTTCCGGATCCCGCAAGTATTATGGAAGAGATAAGGCGGCTCCTTGCGGATCACGATCTGGAGGGATTAAAGGTTCTTATTACCGCAGGCCCAACAATTGAGTATATTGATCCGGTAAGGATAGTGACTAATAGGTCTACAGGTAAGATGGGTTATGCAATGGCAAAGGCTGCAAGGAGGAGAGGGGCGGAGGTTACGCTGGTGAGTGGGCCAACTCATCTTGACCCACCTCAGGGGATACAAATGATTAAGGTTACAACAGCTGATGAGATGAGGGAGGCGGTCTTACATAACTACAGGGACAAGGATGTGGTTATCAAGGCAGCTGCAGTAACCGATTACAGGCCCCTAAGGAAGGCGCAAGAAAAGGAAAAGAAAAAAAAGGGCCCTATCTCGGTAGAGATGATACCCACGCCGGATATCCTGGCAGAGCTTGGCAAAAACAAGGGAGCCATTAGCTTGGTGGGCTTTGCTGCAGAGACCACCGATCATGTGGCAAACGCAGCGGATAAGATAAAAAAAAAGAACCTGGATTTGATTGTGGTCAACGACGTCTCAAAGGAAGACAGGGGGTTTGCTGCTGACTCAAACGAGGTCAGGATGATTGACAGGGAAGGAAACGAGGAAACAGTTCCCTTGATGCCAAAAGAGGATGTGGCAGAGAGAATACTTGACAGGATAAAGGGGTTGAGGACAAAATGAGTGCAAGAGAAGAGGTAATGGACTTGGTAGGACAAATAAAAAGACAGTTGATAAACAGTCAGGAGATTGGACTTGATGCCCCTTTTCTCTCTACTGCTCGTTTAAATTATCTTAAAAAGGAACGTCAATTGGAAATAGCACCCTTAGTGGAGGAGCTTTACTTTAATAGCCTTGAGGAATTGGAGGATTATATTAGTGATTGTGACCGTTGTAAACTGAGTAGAGAAAGAAAGAATACTGTCTTTGGTGAGGGATTAGCTGATGCGAGACTTGTGTTTGTTGGTGAGGCCCCAGGGCTGGAGGAGGATCTAACAGGCAAACCCTTCGTAGGCCTGGCAGGCAAGCTCCTGACCGACATTATCAAGGCTATGGGTCTCACAAGAGAAGAGGTCTATATCTGTAACATAGTTAAATGTCACCCTCCCCATAATAGGGATCCAGAGCCGGATGAGACAGGGATGTGCCTTCCCTTTCTAAAGGCCCAGATTTCATTGATTAGGCCAGAGATCATCTGTACCCTTGGCAGAATATCTGCTCAGAGCCTGGTAAAAAAAGACTTTAAAATAACGAGGGATAGGGGCCAGTGGCACTCATTTATGGGTACCCCTTTGATCCCCACATATCACCCAGCATATCTATTGAGGTATCCCCAAGCTAAACGGGACGTTTGGGAGGATATGCAACAGATTATGCAAAAACTAGGATTAAAAGACCCGAGGGGGGTAAGAGATTAAAACATATAGTAAAAAACCTCTTTTTATCATCTTTCTTATTGCCTTCACCATAGGGATGGTTATCCATAATGTCGAGGGCGAACAGAATAGTGCTATGGTGATTGAGCTTGAGGGTGTCATTAACCCTGGCACGGCCCAGTTTGTGACAAGGGGACTAAAGAAGGCTGAAACCGGCAACCACAGGTTGGTTATTATTCGGCTGGATACCCCTGGTGGCCTTGATTCCTCTATGAGGAATATTGTGAAGAGTATACTGAATGCCTCTATGCCCATTGTGGTTTATGTCGCGCCGCGGGGGGCAAGGGCAGCCTCGGCTGGGGTAATGATTACCATAGCGGCCCATGTTGCAGCTATGGCCCCCCAGACAAACATAGGGGCAGCCCATCCTGTGAGTGCCGATGGTAAGGAGATCAGTAAGACCATGTCTGAGAAGGTGGTCAATGATATGGTTGCCTATGCCAGGAGTATTGCAAAAGAGAGAGGAAGGAATGAAGATTGGGTTGAGAAGGCTATCAGAGAAAGTGTTAGCATAACAGTGGACGTGGCAGTCAAAAATAAGGTAGTTGATCTGGTGGCCAGGGATATAGATGACCTTTTAAGCCTTTTGGATGGTAGGGAGGTCGTACTGGATAAAGGTAAACTAAAATTGGGGACCAAAGGGGTGAAATTGGTATTCTTTACTCCAGGATGGAGGGATAGGGTACTGAGGACCATCAGTAACCCGAATATAGCCTATATCCTTATGATGATTGGACTGGCAGGTCTCTATTTTGAGCTGGCCCATCCCGGTGCCATCCTTCCAGGTGTTATAGGTGCTATGTCGCTTATATTGGCCTTCTTTGCATTTCAGACACTACCGGTAAACTATGCTGGGCTTCTCCTTATTGCCCTGGCCATTATATTCTTTATAGCAGAAATAAAGGTTTCAAGTTATGGTCTTCTATCTCTGGCTGGTCTCATTTCCCTGACCCTCGGCTCTGTGATGCTTTTTGAGAATATTAGGGTATCGTTGAAACTCATGATGCCTACTATAGTCCTTATAGGTGGTTTTTTTGTTGCAATCGCCTTTTTGGCATTCAGGGCCTATAGGAGAAAACCAACAAGTGGCATGGAAGGATTGATCGGGGAAATTGGTATTGTAGAGGAAAGGGTTGACCCTGTTGGGTTAATCTTTGCGCATGGAGAATATTGGAAGGCTACCAGCGGCGAGGTTGCTGAACAAGGAGAGAAGGTACGGATTATAGGCTCAAGGGGCCTTGAGCTCATAGTCCAAAAGGAGAAATAGTTTCTCGGAACACAATGAACACCAAAGGAGGTTGCCATGTTTTATGTTCTTGCACTAGTTTTGCTTATACTCTTTCTGAGCGCAGCCATCAAGATCCTGAGAGAGTATGAGAGGGGTGTTGTCTTTAGGTTAGGAAGGGTAATAAATAGCAAGGGACCTGGCCTTGTTATCATTATCCCGATTGTTGATAAGTTGGTGCGGGTGAGTCTTCGCCTTGTTGCCATGGATGTCCCTCCCCAGGATGTGATCACCAAGGATAATGTCTCTGTGAAGGTGAATGCGGTTATCTACTTCAGGGTTATGGACCCAAACAATGCCGTTATCGAGGTAGAAAACTACCTTTTTGCCACCTCCCAGCTTGCCCAGACAACCCTCAGGAGTGTGTGTGGACAGGTGGAGCTGGATGAACTATTGGCAGAGAGAGACAAGATAAATGCCAGGCTGCAGGAGATCCTCGATAAACATACCGATCCCTGGGGGATCAAGGTCTCCAACGTGGAGGTAAAACACATTGACCTTCCCCAGGAGATGCAGCGGGCTATGGCCAAGCAGGCAGAGGCCGANAGGGAGCGGAGGGCAAAGGTGATTAATGCCGAGGGTGAGTTTCAGGCCGCCACCAAGTTGGCAGAGGCAGCCGGCAAGATACAGGACTTTCCCTATGCCCTGCAGTTAAGATACCTTCAAACCCTGAGGGAGGTTTCAGCTGAGAATAATTCAACCACCCTCTTTCCGATTCCAATTGATCTGTTTAAACCATTTTTTAAGAAAGACTAATGTAGGGAGATACTTATGGGGGCAGAGGAAAGAAACGAGAAAAAGGAAAAAGATCTAGAACGGATGACCGTTAAGGAGTTGAGGGCGGTGGCCGCTGAAAGTGCCGACTTGGTCGGCGTACATGCAATGAAGAAGGCCGAGTTATTAGCGGCAATCAAAAAGGCAAAGGGAATCAAAGAAGAAAAGGTCCCCAAAGAAAAGGTTGAAAAGGCCGCTATCACTACCAAAGCGCTTAAGGCAAAGATTGTAGAGCTTAAGAAAAAAAGAGAAGAGGCAAGGATGGCAAAGGACAAGCGGATGGTCAATATATTGAGGAGGAGGATAAATAGAGCAAAAAAGAGGACGAGAAAGTTATCCCAGGCCTAGACCCTCAAAAACCCTTCCCCCATTTCAAAGTCTACCTTATCAGGAAAAGACCTGTTTACAATCATGGTCATTCAAAACAGTACTGAATTTCCCAATCAGGTAATAGCAGTTATTCCTGCCGCAGGTTCAGGAACCAGGATGGGTTTGACAAAGGCAAAGCAATTCATAGATCTGTGCGGGAAGCCAATCTTAGCAGTTACATTGAGCCATTTCCAGGAATGTAATCTGGTTGACAGGATTGTTGTTGTAGTTTCTCAAGATGATGTTGATTTCTGCCACCAGGAGATAGTGGATAGATATAAACTGAGCAAGGTTCTTAGGGTTGTTGTGGGAGGAAGAAAGAGGCAGGATTCTGTAAGGAAGGGGATTGAGGCCATTCATGATCCTTGTAGGTGGGTGCTTATACATGATGGTGCGAGGCCTTTGGTGACAAATGGGCTCATTGAGAAGGTAATTGAGGCTGCCAGAGATTTCAGGGCAGTGATTACCGGTCTTCCTGTTAAAGAAACGGTCAAAGAGATAGATAACAAAGGCAGGGTCCTAAGATCACTTGACCGAAGAGACCTATGGGTAATTCAGACACCCCAGATCTTTAGATGGGAGGATATACATCTGGCTCATCAAAAGGCCCTTAAACACGGATGGGAAGAGGCAACAGATGATGCCTTTCTGATTGAAAAAATGGGCATACCCGTAAAGATAATTGAAGGGGAGTATGACAATATAAAGCTAACCACACTCCAGGATCTGGAGATAGCGCGATTCTTAATTTCAAGGAAAAGTGCCTAAGGCTATAAGCGTTTAAAGTGAGCTAGAGTGATCGAAAGCATGTTAATTTGATTCGTCAAGTTATTCTTTCTCTTTTAATTTCAAGATCTTTACTTCATTTGTTTTTTCTTTAGGCTCTAGGCACTTTAGCTCACTTTAGGCACTTAATAACGGCTATGTTTATCAGGATCGGCACACGGGCGAGCCAACTGGCCCTTGCTCAAAGCAAATGGGTTATTGATAGAATCTCAGCCAAATATCCTGATATCAGAATTGATTTAATTAAGATAAAGACCAAGGGTGATAGGATAATTGATAGGCCATTAAGCACTATCGGCGGGAAAGGGCTATTTGTAAAAGAGATAGAAGAGGCCTTAAGAAAAAAAGAGATAGATGTAGCGGTACATAGCATGAAGGATGTTCCTGGTGAACTACCGGATAATCTGTATATAGGGATTATCCCTGAGAGAGAAGATCCACATGATGTTATGATCTCTAAGAATAACATGACCCTTGAAGGTCTGCCAGAGGGCTCCTGTATAGGCACAAGTAGCCTAAGACGTTCTGCCCAGCTCCTTCACTATCGGCCAGATCTAAAGATTGTTTCCCTGAGGGGAAATCTGGACACCAGGATTAGAAAACTGGATACAGCTGATATTCATGCAATTGTTGTTGCCGCGGCTGGTTTAAAAAGGATAGGTTTTAAGGGTACAATAACCCAATCTTTCTCTTTTGATCTTATGCTGCCTGCCATTGGGCAGGGTGCCTTAGGTCTTGAGTTACGCCGGGATGATCGGGGAACAAGGGACATGCTCACATTTTTGGATCATTATCCAACAAGGGTAGCAGTAGAAGCTGAACGTTCTTTTCTGATGGAGCTAAAAGGAGGATGTCAACTGCCTGTTGCCGGCTTTGCAAGATTTAGGGATGAATCTCTCTATTTGGATGGTCTCGTGGCTGATCTTGATGGAAGCACTATATTTCGGGATATTGTTTTTGGTCCACCTCAAGAGGCTGGAGAACTCGGAAGAATTCTGGCCAGAAAACTCTTAGATACAGGGGCGAGGAAGATCTTGCATGATATCTATGGGTCAGTATAAATGGTTTCGGAAATATTTATGATATCCCTGTAAGATTATTAAAATCCATTATAGTGAAAGTTGAAAGTCATTGAATAGAACCAATAGGGGAATAGTGTACCTCATTGGGGCTGGCCCGGGTGATCCTGATCTCATTACCGTAAAGGGGAGGGAATGTCTTCAAAGGGCTGATGTCATTGTTTACGATTACCTTGTAAGCAAATCCCTTTTATCCTTGGGAGGCAAAGACGCAGAGATTATATATGTAGGCAAGAAAAGTGGCCGGCATACCATGAGCCAAAAGGAGATAAACAATCTACTGATTAGAAAGGCCAAAAAGGGCCTATCCGTGGCAAGGTTAAAGGGAGGTGATCCGTTTATCTTTGGAAGAGGTGGTGAGGAGGCCATGGCACTCTCAAAAGCAGGGATACCATTTGAGATAGTTCCTGGAATAACATCGGCAATAGCGGTCCCTGCCTATGCAGGTATACCTTTGACGCACAGAGATCATTCATCTACTGTATGCTTTATAACCGGGCATGAGGATCCCGCCAAGGAAGAGTCAAGTATCAATTGGGATGTTCTCACAAAATCTTCCGGGACCCTTGTATTCCTTATGGGAATTGGCAATCTAGATAAAATAACAGGGGCGTTGATAGATAGCGGCAGGCCATCAGATTCTCCAGTGGTAGTTATAGGCAATGGTACCATGCCGAATCAGAGGACAATAACCGGAACACTTGCCAGTATTAGACAAAAGGTGAAAGAAGCGAATCTTACCCCACCAGGGGTGATTGTGGTCGGTGAGGTGGTAAATCTGAGGGGCCATCTCAACTGGTTTGAATCCAGGCCGCTCTTTGGCAAGAGGATTTTGGTTACCAGACCGGAGGATCAGGCTGCTGGCTTCATGATGGCACTGTCTGGGCTAGGCGCTCAGTGCTTATTATTTCCAACAATTAGAATAGTGCCCCCACCTAGCTGGAAGGAACTCGATAAGGCAATAGAGCATCTTTCCACGTACGACTGGATACTATTTACCAGTGTTAACGGAGTCAGATATTTTTTTGAACGATTACATAGTGCAAAAAAAGATGCCAGGCATCTTAACGGGACTATGGTTGGGGCCATAGGACCCAAGACTAAGGCCGCTTTAATGGATAGGGGGATTAGTCCTGAGCTGATTCCTGGTACGTATTGCGCAGAGGAAGTTGTGGAAGCATTAAAGGAATATCCCCTGTATGGGAAAAGGGTTCTCCTGCCAAGGCCTATAACTGCGAGGGACTATATTCCGAAAAAGCTCAAGGAATTGGATGCCATAGTGGATGAGGTTGAGGCATATCAGACTGTGCAGCCAGAATATAGCCAAAATCAATTGGGGAGATTGCTTGAAAATGGCACAGTAGATATGATTACCTTTACCAGTCCCTCAACTGTCACTAATTTTGTGGCCCTGTTTGAAGGTAAATCTATCTACGAGGAAATTTCAAAGGGAGTGGTTGCCTGTATAGGGCCGGTGACTGCTCAAAAGGCAACCGAAACTGGCCTAAAGGTAAGTATCGTGCCTGATGAGTATACGGTGGATTCCCTTACCAGGGCAATTGTTAAATTTTATAAACCAGATTAATTATTTTATGTAACTTCCTGTGTTTGCGTATTTTATTGAGGCTCTGCCTGCTGTGCGCCGCCGGAGTGAAAGCTTGCTATCAAATCAATCCCCAGATCTTCCTGGATGCCCAGATTACCTTATCGACAATATTAGGTGGGCATACCAGTAAGCCATAGTGGTTTTCAATATCTGTGGGTGATCTGAGATAGCTTATTGGCTCCCCTGTGCCTGAAAGGAGAACACCCCCGGCCTCTGAAGCAATAACCTCACAGGCACAGGTATCCCATAGCTTTGTCCCCTTTGAAGGGTGCACGTATACATCTGCCTCTCCATTAATAACCATAGCCACCTTCCTACCCACACTCCCTGACGAAATCTCATCCTGGATGCCCAGCAATTGAATGAATTCATCCACCCTTGGATCCCTGTGTGAACGGCTCACAGCAAGGCGTAAATAATTCAGGTCTGGAGTATCAGAAATCCTTAACCTTGATGGCTTATCTCCTTTAGGCGGCCAGCTTTTATAGGCACCCGAACCTTTACATGCGTAAAGCTCTAGTCCAGTAACTGGCTCTACCACCACACCAATGGTCGGTTTACCAAAATGTGTTAAGCCAACCATGGTAACAAATTCACCATTGGCCTTGATGAAATCCCTTGTACCATCCAGGGGATCAATCATCCAGACCCATTCAGATCCTGTTTTATCCCATGTATCGGGGTCTTCCTCTGTGAGGATAGCATGCTCAGGGAAGGTACTTTTTAGCTTTTGTGTAATGATCTGATTTGCGGCCATATCTGCGGCGGTGACAGGATCATCCTTGCCCTTTTCTCTGATACCTATAGTACCACCTGACAGATAATGCTGGTAGATATCCTGTATCTTTTCTGCTGCCAACCGCACTGCGTGCCTGGCATTATCCAATAAGTATTCCAGGTCCTGCCTCATCACGAACTCCCCCCAAGTCAAAAGTTAGTCCACTTAAATTGTTGACAAATAGTCTGTATAAGGTTAGATTTTTTTTCACAGTATAGCAAGATTCTTTTGTGCCGAAGTGGCGGAATTGGTAGACGCGCTAGGTTCAGGACTTAGTGGGTGAATGCCTGTACGGGTTCGAGTCCCGTCTTCGGCACCATTTTTATCTCTAAATGAGGGAGGGGAATTAGTCTCACACACTAATTTCCTTTTTTATTAGATAACCGCAAATGAGCCAGATTCTATTTGAAAATCGTTTACGTGCTTTAAGAAGTAGGTTTGATAGTCTCGGAGTAGATACTGTCTGGATTATCCAGCCTGAGAATCGCCGTTATATTTCAGGCTTTAAGGCCGCTGATGGTCAGTTAAATGAGTCCTCAGGCTCCGTAGTAATAAACCTGGATCAGGCTCTTTTACTCACAGATTCCAGGTTCACAACCCAGGCACAGGAAGAGGCAGTTGGTTTTGAGGTCATCACCTACAAGAAAGGCTCAGTTGGTGCATTATCCGAGGTTTTTGACCGCTTAAACACGCGAAAATTAGGGTTTGAAGGGGGTTACTTGATCTGGGATCTTTATGAGGAGCTAAAAGGTAAGGCCACTCAGCATTCTCCACCGGTAGAGCTTATCCCGCTTTGTGGCCTAGTTGAAGAAATGAGAGAGTTTAAAGCGCCAGAGGAGGTTGAATCTTTAAGCAGGTCAGCGCAGGTTATGGGAGATGTTCTTGCCCAAGTAGTTGATGAATTAAGGCCTGGTCAGATTGAAAGGGATGTGGCCTGGAGGATGGAGATGCTGGTACGGGAACAGGGTGCTGACGGAGTTGCCTTCACACCTATTGTGGCCTCTGGTCCAAATAGTGCCTTACCCCATGCCATTCCTACCGGCAGGTTAGTAGAGGAGAATGAACCGATAATTCTCGATGTCGGTGCAAGGGTTGATGGTTACTGCTCAGATATGACAAGGACTATTTTTTTAGGGAAACCCCCATCATATTTTAGAGAGATCTACCAGATTGTTCGGGAGGCACAGGTTTCAGCACTAGAGTATATAAGGCCTGGAATGAAAACTAATGAGATAGACGCCATTTCCAGGGATATGATAAAAAAAGCTGGATTTGGTGATTTTTTTGGCCATTCCCTCGGTCATGGAATTGGCCTGGCCCCTCATGAGAGGCCTGCCATAGGACCACTGAAGCCAGAGGTATTAAAAGAGGAGATGGTTTTTACCATTGAGCCCGGGATATATATACCAGGAAGAGGTGGTGTCCGGTTAGAGGAAATGGTCATACTTGAAAAAGATGGCGCAAGAGTTTTGACAACAAATCAGAATTTCTATTCGTTTTAGGTAAAAGGGAATATGCCCACAACCAAAGATTATTCTGAAGATCAATTATTAGATCAGTTCATTAATCAACTTAGGGTTGAAAGGGGCTTGGCCAGCAATACGATCGTGGCCTATAATCACGATCTCATCAACTTTTTTGATTTTTTAAAACAGAGAAGAGTCTCTCCTATTCAAATTAGCCAGGAGGATTTGGTATCCTTTATAGCGGAAAAGGAGACTCAGCTATCACCCAGATCTCTGGCCAGGAATCTTGTTTCCATTAGAATGTTTTACCGGTTTTTGGTATCTGAGGGGAAAATTGAGTCCAATCCGGCCAGGTTACTGGGTATACCAAAGATGTATCAACATCTACCTGATGTCTTAAGCAGGGATGAGGTGGAGGTTTTTCTCCTGCAGCCAGATACACACACAGTTTTGGGAAAGAGGGATAAGGCCATGTTAGAGCTTTTGTATGCCACTGGGCTGAGAGTCACTGAATTGATAAGTCTTAAGATGAGCAATATTAATCTGGAAGCCGGCTATGTCCGGACAATAGGTAAGGGCTCCAAGGAAAGAGTCGTTCCCAGCGGAACCAAAGCTATAGATTCCCTAAAAGAGTATTTAAAAAATGGCAGGCCCTCCCTTTTAGAGAAAGGAGGATTTTCATATCTTTTTCTTAATTCCAAAGGAAGGCCTATGACAAGGCAGGGGTTATGGAAGATTATCAGAAAGTATGCCTTAAAGGCTGGAATCGCAAAGACAGTTACTCCCCACACGGTAAGACACTCATTTGCTACCCATCTCCTTGAAGGAGGGGCTGACCTAAGATCAGTTCAGATTATGCTAGGGCATTCTGATATATCTACAACCCAGATATACACCCATGTAGCCAGAGAAAGGCTAAAGGAGATTCATGAAAAATATCACCCAAGACCTTGAGCTTATTATTTATCCTGTCAGAAAGGATATCTCGCCATTTATGGAGGGATGTAACAAGAAATAGGTTTGAGCGGGGATTAAAACATCGGTTAAATCTTCTCACAGGATTTTCATGGACAATATTTGTTTAATAATCCGATAATTTTGGTAATTTTTTGTTTGACTAAACCTGAATTACTATTATAATTACTTGGTAAATGACGCGGGGTGGAGCAGTCTGGTAGCTCGTCGGGCTCATAACCCGAAGGTCGCTAGTTCAAATCTAGCCCCCGCTACCAGAGAGAATATAAGGGCTTAGATCTTTATCTAAGCTTTTTTTACGTAAAGCTACGAGCCAAATCTTTCTACGTAACCCCTATCGGAACAATATGGTATCCTTGAAACTGCCTGCCAAAGCCCAAAAAAATTCTTCACGAAAGGGCTTCCCCGTGAGATATTTTATTGCAATCATTATAGCAGTTTGTTTATTAGGTAGTGCGTATTTGATTTTATGGTAAGTCCAAAAAGGCAAACTGCTAAAGAGTTATAACATTTCGTGAGGTCTTCTACGGAGGGAAGAATAATACACGATGAAGAGTTTTAGAGAGGTTGCCATAGAAATAGCAAGAGAAGCAGGGACATTTCTCAGCGGTAAGCTTAATTCAGCGCATAAAATAGATTATAAGGGTGAAATCAATCTGGTAACAGAAGGAGATAAAATCTCTGAGAAGATGATCACCTCCAGAATAAATCAGCTATTTCCGGATCATGACATCCTTGCAGAGGAATTTACCTTTACCAATAGGGGTTCTGATTTCAGATGGATTGTAGACCCCCTTGATGGGACTACCAATTATGCCCATGGTTACCCTTTTTTTTGCGTTTCCATTGCACTTAAAAAGCTGGATGAGATTATCTTAGGTGTTATTTACAATCCAATGCTCAAGGAGCTGTTTGTAACAGAAAAAGGGGGAGGGGCTTTTTTGAATGGCAGAGAAATCCATGTCTCTAATACTATCAGGATAGCAGAAAGCTTTCTCGCTACCGGCTTCCCTTATGATATCCGAGAAGACACCCAGAACAATCTAAACTACTTCAATGAAATGATCATGAAGGCAAGGGCTATTCGNAGGGCAGGTTCAGCAGCACTGGACCTCGCCTATGTCGCCGCAGGCCGCTTTGATGGGTTCTGGGAACTCAAATTGAATCCCTGGGATACAGCTGCTGGATGGTTGATGGTAGAAGAGGCGGGTGGAGTTGTAACAGATATGAGGGGAAAAAAATATTACTTGGAATCTCCGATTATCCTGGCATCAAATGGGAGGATCCATAAGGAAATGATGGATGTCCTAAAGGGCGCATCCCCTATTTTATAATCCTCTTTATCTTGTCTGCCTTTTTCTTAACTGCGAGGGCTTTTTTCACAACTGGAACATCCTCGATTACCTTTTCGACCAGCTTGTTTTCCAGAGAGTTTTTTCCCTCTCCTTTTTCGTTTTTTTCTTCTCCTTTATCATTTTTATCATTCAGGCTTACATCCTTTTTTATTTTCCTGAATTCCTTTATGGCACCCCCCAGGCCCTTTCCGATCTCTGGCAATCTCTTGGCCCCAAAGATCAGCAAGATAATTCCACCAATGATTAGCAATTCTGTTGCGCCAAGGCCGAACATAAGCTCAACTCCTTCCTTTGATTAGCATTATTTTCTAATGTTACCAATTATTTTAGTAAGATCCCACTCAACTAATAGCCTGAGCCTTTCATTTTCCTTTTTGTTCAGGTATACAAGATATCCCTTTTCTAGGCCATGGAGGAAAAGATCTCTGGTTAGTACTACATCCTGTCTGCAATATTCCGTTAATTTCTCTATTTCTCCTGCCTTGAACCATTCCAGGGCCTGAAGTCCATCTGCCGATTTTTCCTTATCGAGGGTTTCTTTAACCAGATGATCGAGGCTTAACCTGTACCCAAGTCTATTGTAGATATCTTCAAGTATATCAAATGTCGGTATCTCGTTTAGATTTTGGCAGGTATAGGGTTGGAGCACTGTATAATCAAATCTCTTGACATTAAAACCAACCACCAGATCCGCCTTGGTAAAATATTCAATCAATCCATCTACTTGGTCTTGTGTAAAGACACAAAAACGATCCTCGAGACTATCGAATACTACCGCCACAGATACCATCATCAGATGTGTATTCTGCCACCCACCCACTTCTATTGCTGACTTCTGGGTCTCCAAATCAAAATAAAGAATCCTTTTTTGATCCCCCTTTTCAGGTACTCTATTTTTTCTTACCTGGCGGGTAAGGGGCTCAGGCTCCACTTCAATTGCAGGGATATCAGCCAAGGATATCAAACCTGTCAGGGCCTCCAAAATGATTACTGCCCCATTTTTGTCCAAGGGTTTATTGCCTGAACCGCACCTTGGAGAATATATGCATGAAGGGCAGCCCTGTTCACATGGACACCCTCTAACCAGATCCAAGGTCTGGCCTAATAGCTTCAGGATTATATCAAAACCCCTCTGGGCGAGCCCTACGCCCCCTGGATATCCGTCATAGATAAATATAGCCGCCTTTCCTACCTGGGGATGAAATGTATAGGCGATTCCACCAATATCGTTTCTATCGCACAGCGCAAATAGGGGGAAGAGGCTAATGGCTGCATGCTCTATGGCATGAATACCCCCCATAAAGTGAAGACCTTTATCTTCCACCATTTTTTCTATGAGCGCCTCGATCTCGACCCATAGCCCTACTGTCTCAAATGTCTGGGGTGGAAGATCAAGGGGAAAGGTACCAATCAATTCCTGGCCAGGAACCCTCCTTTTCTCATACCCGGTTATCTTCTCTGTCACCTTGAGCTCGCCTAGCCTGACAACAAACTGACCTTTTGGTTGACTCCTCTTAATCTTAATAATCTCGGTTTCCTTCTCTGATCTTATCTGGGTAAAGTACCTAAGGTCTGTTCGATGGGCAATAATATTCTTTTTATCGATCACTAAGCGTTCAACAAGATATGGGGTGGCCCTGTGAAGGTATATCGCACCCGGGTGACACTCTTTGAATGCCCGTATCCCATCGATGGTACCTATGGCCTCCCCTGTTTGACCATCAAATATGGTGTAGGTGTCTCCAATGGAACGGATATTTACCGCTAAATGTGGTCTTTTCTTGGTAGCAAACCACCTTTGCTCGCCTTCGCTTGTCCTGCTGAGCTGCCCAGCAGATTCTAAAAAATCAAGATGGCTGTGTAGACCACTATGCCAGAATTGGGTGTCTTCTGAGGTAAGAGGGTTCTCGGCTGCTGCACAGGGTAAGTGTGCTCTTATGATATGGGCATTATCCGGGTCAATTACAGCGGCCTCAAATGATTGCTCAAAAAATTGTGCTGGGTGTTGCATAAAGTACTGATCCAGGGCATCCTGATTGGCGATCAAGGCTACCAGGGAGTCACGTCCAGAACGTCCCACTCTTCCGCCTCTCTGCCAGGTATTAATTATGGTCCCCGGGTATCCAACCAATAGGCATACATCCAGATACCCGATATCAATTCCCATCTCCAGGGCACTTGTGGATATAACCCCAAGCAGTTGTCCCCTTGCGAGCCTTTTTTCAATATGGCGGCGTTCTTCAGGCAAAAAGCCGGCCCTGTATGAACTTACCCTATCCTTTAGGCGCGGGGCCAGTTGTCTGACCCACATATTAATTAGTTCGGTAACCTTCCTGGACTGGGTAAAGGCAATGGTTCTTAAACCTGAGTTAAGGCACTGGATAAAGAATTGAGTGGCCAAAAAATTGGTGCTGGACAAGGGATTGAGAAACAAAAAATGCTGTCCGGACTTAGGGGCACCGCTCTGGGAGATTACCTCCACTTCTTTATCTATTAGGTTCTTACCAAGATCATCGGGATTTTGGATAGTGGCTGAGGAAAGAATAAATCGTGGTATCGTTTTATACAGAAGACAGATTCTTTTTAATCTCCTTAATATTTGGGCAAGATGCGAGCCAAAGATTCCCCGGTATGTATGAACCTCATCAATAACAACAAATGCCAGATTAGAAAAAAACTCAGCCCATCTCTCGTGATAGGCAAGTATGCCGCTATGGAGCATGTCAGGATTGGTCAGAATGATATTTGGGATCTTGTTTTTGATCCTTTGCCGGTCCCCAGTTGATGTATCTCCATCATAGATGGTTGCACTGATCCGGCCTCCCTGTATCCCGGAGATAAGGTCATATAGATTTTTTAACTGATCCTGCTCTAAGGCCTTAAGGGGGAAGATGTAAAGGGCCCTCGATGCTGGTTTTTTTAGGATCTCTTCAATCACAGGAATGTTGTAAATAAGGCTCTTTCCACTGGCAGTAGGCGTAGATACTAATATGTCTTTACCCTCTTCTAATCTCTTAATGGCCTCGATCTGATGTGTATACGGTGCGCCAATTCGTAAGTTTTTCAGTGAATGGAGAATGTCTGGAGATAAGATCTGGTTTTGATCGTATTTGGGATCTTGGGGAGGAAGATAGCGATGAAAGACAATCTGAGAGCCAAGATCCTCGGATTTCTTTATGCGTTCAACAAAGCTTGATATTTGCATCTCTTTAACTGCTTTATTAGACTTTATCTATTAGAGACATCTACCATAGTTTTACCTGAATTGTAAGATCACATAGATAAAATTTTCTCCTGGACAGAGAAAAATATCTCTTTTCTCTGATAGGGGTTGCCATGTAGTGGCTTATCTGGTATGTTCCGGTAAAATTTCTCTCGAAAGGAGGACACAAAAATTGAGAAAGGTAGCAATAGTAGGAACAGGACACACACCATTTACCTTTGAAACCGAGAAAACCTCTATAGAGCTCTTTTCAGAGGCAGCCATGGATGCGATTCATGAGGCCAATTTGAAACCGAAAGATATGCAGGCCCTTTATCTTGGCAATTGCCTCGGTGATTTTTCCGAGGGACAGGCCATGGTACAGTCCTATGCAGCCAATGATATCGGGGCCTTTCATATCCCGGCCACACGATTTGAAGGTGCATGCGCCTCATCATCCTTGGCCATCAGAGATGCATTTATCTGGGTTGCCTCAGGCTACTATGATATGGTTCTTGCTGGGGGTGTTGAGAGGGCAGCGAGTATGGGAACCCCTCTGGCAACGAGAACATTTTCGATGTTTACAGACAGTCACTATGAATATCCGGCTGGATTAACCTTTCCTGCAATGTTTGCCATGCTCGCCCATCTTTACGCAAAGAAATACGGTGTTCCTCTTGAAAAGCTTAAGGAACAGATGGCGCAGGTTTCCGTGCAATCTCACTATTATGGGATGTTTAACCCAAAGGGCCAGTTCCATAAGGAGATAACGGTGGATGATGTATTAAATGGCTTTATGGTNACCTCACCACTCCAGCTACTGGACTGTTGTCCTTTTTCAGATGGGGCAGCTGCGGTCGTGATTGTATCTGAAGAAAAGGCAAAAGAGATTACTGATAAACCTGTGTATATCATCGGTATCGGTCAGGCCTCATCAGGGAAGCTCAGTGCGCAAAAGGATCATCTTCCTAGACTGAGGGCCAGAGAAGAATCTGCCAAACAGGCCTATGGTATGGCGGGAATAGGTGCTGCGGACATTGATGTATGTGAGCTTCATGACTGTTTTTCTATAGCGAGTCTGATCGCTGCCGAAAGCCTGGGCTTTTTTGAATTTGGCACGTCAGGTGAGGCCTGGGAAAAGGGTGAAACCAAGATTGGAGGCAAAATCCCCATAAATGTTTCCGGTGGGCTAAAGTCAAAAGGGCATCCAATAGGTGCAACCGGTGCATCTCAGGTAGCAGAAATATATCACCAACTGAGAGGTGAGTGTGGAGAGAGGCAGGTTGAGGGAGCAAAGATTGGCCTGACAGACACCCTTGGGGGAGATGGTGTGCTTTGCACCCTGATTATGCAGAAAGGTTGGTAAGCGGGAGTTTCTCTGTGACAGGTAAAGGAGGAGAAAGTGGAATATAAACTCACATTTAAAGATTATGCCAAGGGCCTTACTAAGGGGAAATTACTGGGATTAAAATGTAACAGTTGCGGTAACATAACTGTGCCGCCAAAGATGACATGTCAGGAGTGTGGAGGAACAGATCTGGATATTGTTGAGCTCAGCAAGATGGGTAAAATTGTGACCTTTACCGTTGTAAATGTTGCCCCGGAAGGCAGGCAGAATGAAGTGCCGTACATTATCGCCCTTGTTAAACTCGATGAAGGCCCCTGGATAATGGGTAATCTTATTGATATTGACCCGGCCAGGGCTACGATGGACTTGATAGACAGGGAAGTAAAGGTTGGCTTTAGGGTTTTTCCTGGAGATAAATACTCACCTGGTAATCAGGCAAGTCCGGTCTTTAGTTTTAAGTAAAATACTATCCCTTTTCAAGGTCCTTGATTCCTTGAAAGATTATATCAAAGAGTTCGGGAATATCTTCTTCCTGTACACAGGAGAAGGCTACCCTTATATCTGTTTTACCCAGTGAGATGACTCCTACACCATATTGGTCCAAAAGATGGAGCCGTAATTCTTCAGCGTTTACAGTTTTAAGCCCCAGGCACATAAAATAACCTGAATTAAACGGATATACATCCCAGGCGTCCCTATATTTTCTGTTGGCCAGCACCTCTTTAACCCGGGTTGCCCTCTTGAACAGTATCCTGAATTTCTCCTCTTTCTCCATTTTGTGGCTTTCTGAATCAAGGGAGCCAAGCACAATGGATTGGCTCAGATGGGGGCTGTTTGAAATAGTGCCCCTCACAGCGCCGGCCGTCTTGTTCTCTAAGGCACCATACGCATCTTTGGGATTACCTTTCAATGCCGTTCCATAGGTAATAAACCCCACCCTTAGGCCCCACACGTAAATCTCCTTTGTTGCGGCATCCAATTTAATAGCCATAATCTGTGGATGAACCCCGGCGAGCAAGGCGAAAAGAGATTCCTTCATTAAATTATCATCATAGAAAAGCCCGAAATAGGCGTCATCTAATATGACCACTACATTGTTATCTTTTTCTGCGATATTTATTATAATCTCTGCAATCCTTTTACCCTCTGCCTCTGTTGGCGTGTATCCTGTAGGATTATTGGGAAAATTTAGGATGACTGCGATTTTTTTTCTCTCCTGGGCTTCCTCTTGCAGCGCACCTTCAAAGGCACTGAGATTGAAGCCACCCTGTGATGAAAAAAGGGAATACTGCCTGATCTTCGCCCCATGCAGGACTGTAAATATCAGATTGTAGTTTCCCCAGATCTTGTCGGGGAGCAAGATAACATCACCTTCCTCAATCCACATCTCAGCAGTGACAGAGAGCCCATGGGTTATCGCATTAGTAACTACTGGAAGACTTATTTCTTTGCCAGCAAGTGAAGGGTTTTTGGCGAACATCACCTGTTGCCAGGTCTTTCTGAGCTCAGGTTTGCCAAAAGACGGTGCATAATTGAGTGATTCACTGGGGGATAAATTTATGTATGACATAATGGAAGGAAGGTGCATGGGCACCGCATTCTCTGTTGCAATACCTATGGTCGCATTATATTTAAATGCCTTTTCCTTGGCCTCGGCGCCTTGAGTGAGGATTCCCCTTGGAAAGTAAAGATTTTTTCCTTTACTGGAGAGCATATCATAGATATTGGGATTGGCATCTTGGATAATCTCATTGAGTTCTTCGGCAATTGGGTTCATGCTTCATTCTCCTGTCTTTCATCTTTTGTAAAAGGCCACGGCCCCATATCCAACTACTCTCCGCTTTTCTCGGTAGCCATGAATAGCGATATCCCCGCTATTTGCATAATGAAGTATCTTCACCGCATTTCCTCCAAGTTCTTTGACCGTCATCATCAAGGTTACCACTGAACTCAATCCGCAGAGGGTAGTAGAGAGGTTTGGTATTCCTTTAGCAAGAGATTCAGCCTCTGAATTGAACACAAGCTCCGGGTCAAATCTCTCTATTAAAGAAAGGGTCCTTGCATCGACCCTGTTCGCACTGGCATAATCTGGATAGTGGGACATATCAGAGGAGGCCACAAACAGAACACGTCTTTTTCCGACTAGGCTGGCAAGTGACTTACTGATTTTTTCACAGCAACCTAGGGATGGGATACCCATTACAATAGGGACAATATCGAAATTCTTTAAAACCCGTTGTAGAAAAGGGATCTGTGTCTCTACAGAGTGTTCCTGCATATGAGCTTGCTTAACAAAATGAAAGGGTTCCCCTATACTTAGAAGGGCATCAACTATCTCCATATTTACAGCAACCCTTCCCAGAGGGGTTGCATAGGCATCCCAGTTACCCACTGATGCTCCCCTAAGGTACACACGGTGGCTTGGCCCGAGTATTATTACGGTATCATAATTCTTATCCTTGATCTGCCAATAAGAATAGGCGGCCACCTGACCGGAGTAAACATATCCCGCATGGGGGGAGATAAGGCCCAAGATCTTTCCCTCTATTTGTTCCTGCTTGACATTTAACAGTGAAGTATCAACTGTTTCTCTTAGCGCTTCTCGATTTTTGGGGTAGAAAGAACCGGCTACCGCGGGTTTTCTTACCCGTTCTGCTGCAATGGCATAGGAACAAAGAACACTGATTATTGAAAAAAAGACAAAAAAAGCAGGCCAAATCTTCAAAGAAACAAACCCTAAATCCCCTTTTGTGTTCTTTTTATTCATTGATTTTCCCTTAAATCTCTGTTCCTCCTTCAGGTCTATTTTTGGATTCATGCTATGAGATTACTTTGGAAATGTCAATGTACCGCTATAAGCAAATAGTATTTGAATCCCCAAAGAGGCACCCAAACCGTGAGTGGCGAGGAGAAATGATTAAGATTCAATTATATTGTTGGCTATGACAATCCTTTGTACCTCTGAGGTTCCTTCATAGATGGTTGTAACCCTGGCATCCCGGTAGTATCTCTCTACAGGATATTCCGTGGAATATCCGTAACCCCCATGGATCTGCAAGGCCTGGTATGCAACCCTGTTGGCCATTTCTGATGCAAATAGCTTTGCCATGGATGCCTCTGTGGTAAATCTTTCCCCCCTGTCTTTCATGGCGGCTGCATTAAATGTGAGCAAACGTGCCGCCTCGATCTGAACTGCTATATCGGCTATCATCCAGCGAATTCCTTGAAATTTCGAAATTGGGCTGCCAAATTGCTCTCTCTCTTTGGCATAAGTTGTGGCAGCATCCAGACACGCCTGAGCAATTCCCACAGACATGGAGGCTATACCTATTCTTCCTTCATCCAGGGCGGTCATAGCAATAATAAATCCCTCTCCCTCTTCGCCNAGTAGATTGTCGACACTGACTCTACAGTCTTCAAATATCAGGCCTGTGGTATCTGAGGATCTCTGGCCCATCTTATCCTCCTCTGGGCCTACGATAAAGCCAGGTAGTCCTTTTTCCAGCACAAAGGCACTTATACCCCTGTGTTTTTTGCTTTTGTCCGTGTAGGCAGTGGCCACAACAACATCCGCATTTTTCCCACTGGTGATGAATGCCTTGGCCCCATTCAAGATATAGCTATTTCCATCTTTTTTGGCGGTTGACTTTTGGCTGGCGGGGTCAGATCCTGCACCTGGTTCTGTCAGTGCAAAGCATCCAAGCTTGTTACCTCCTGCTAAGGGTTTTAGATATTCATCCTTAAGAAAATCAGAGCCAAATTGATATATTGGACCGCATGAGACACTGTTATGTACAGACATGATTACAGCGGTAGAAGCACATACATATCCTATCTCCTGAAGGGCCAGACTATAGCTTATAGTATCTACACCTGCTCCGTTATACTCAGGCGGAACATTCATTCCCATCAGCCCGAGTTCACCCATTTTTTTAATAATATCTGCTGGAAATTCTTTGGTTTTGTCCCTCTCAGCAGCAGTGGGAAGTATGACCTCCTGAGCCAAGTCCCTGACCATGGCCTGAATCATCTTCTGTTCTTCATTTAATTGGTAGGACATATCCAATTTTGAATTGTCGATTTTCAATTATACATTATGGTGTGTAGAGTACCACAATCAGCTCCGCCTTTTCCGGGCTTACATTCCTCAGCTTGTGCACAATGGATGAGTTAAAATGTAAGGAATCCTCGGGATCTAACACCTTTTTATTATCCCCAACTGTTACCTCTACTTTACCCTTAAGCACATAGATAAACTCTTCACCTTCATGCTGATAGCTTACCCCTTTATGATCGGAAACCGGATCTATAAAAATCTTGAAGGCCTTTAGATGTTTATGAACAGCCTCTGGGGTTAATGTCTGATAACTGTAATCTTCCGTTCTTTCTTTAAAGTCATTTGCTTTTCTCTTGTTGGCTTCATCTCTCTCTTTTTTCAAGAGAATCCCACTATCTATTTCTAAGGCCCTTGAAAGCCTTAAAATAGTAGCCACTGGAGGTATAATTTGCCCTTTCTCTACTTCAGAGATATAATCTACAGAGAAGCCGGTTTCATTGGCTAGGTAATCAAGGCTTAGCCCTTTCGTAGCCCTAATATCTTTCAATCGTTTACCAATGGGCCTTTCTTTTTTTAAACGGGCCATGACTCACTCCTTTAATCTCTTAGGTAACACGTTATTACTCTTCCTTTTCCCTTGATCTCTTTATAGTGGTCACTATTCTTAGAATAAAAGCAAGGAGAAGGGTACCGCTAATAAGGATGATAAGGTTTGAGGCGAAAAATGTCATGACAAAGGAGAAGGGATCGGTAATTTGATATGCCATATAAAGGAGGTTAACGCCAAAAAGGATAAAAAAAATGGCAACCAATGCCAAGATGACCTGAGCAGCCCACCATGGAATAGGATTTTCCATTATTTATTATCCGATTTTAGTCTTTTAAGAACAATATTGTCACACGCGGTATAGGGGTCGATTTCTCTTTTCATAATTAGCTGAAGGGCCTCTTCAAACTCACCTGAGTGAACAATGTCATCTAAAACCTCATGGACGACTTTATCTTTTATCATCTCGGAAAGGTCGTTTCTGACCTTTTCGTACTTAAGCATGGACTGTCTCTCCGGGCAGGATGTGACAAACGCGCGATGCTTCTCAATTTCATCCAGCATTTCCTTTATTCCTTTGTCAAATACCGCCTGGGTGGTCAAAATTGGTGGTTTCCAGCCATCTTTATACCTTTTTTCATCCATCTCGATCATCAATCTTATATCATTTACAGTCCTCTCTGCTCCTTCTCTATCAGCCTTGTTTATCACGAAAATATCACCCACTTCCAGGATGCCCGCCTTGAGGGCCTGAACGTCATCACCCATCCCAGGTATTAAGACAATAATAGTGGTATGTGCACTCTGGACAATATCTATTTCATCCTGTCCGACACCAACTGTCTCGACGATAATATAATTCTTTCCCATGGCATCAAGGACATCAATAGCGCTTCTGGTAGACTGAGTGAGCCCGCCAAAATAACCCCTGGTTGCCATTGAACGTATAAATACACCTTCATCCATGCTGTGTCGCTGCATCCTGACCCTGTCGCCCAGTATAGCACCCCCGCTGAAGGGACTGGTTGGGTCTACTGCAAGGACCCCAACAGTTTTTCCAGCCTTTCTCAGGTGAGTGACCATCTGATCTACTAGTGTACTCTTGCCCACACCAGGCGCTCCAGTTATACCAACTACATATGCCCTGCCTGTCGAGGGGTAGAGATCCTTCAGAACCTCTCTTGCCTCAGGGATCTTATCATCAATATCCCTTATGAGCCTGGCAACGGCTCTGATATCCCCAGATATGACCTTCTCAGCTATTCCCATAGTAGCCTTTTTAACCTCTGGGTTTAACATTTTCTTCAACCCATTTTACAACCTCTGGCAAAGGTGTGCCTGGGGTAAATATCTCCTTGATTCCCGCTTTTTTTAATTTAGGTATATCCTCTTCTGGAAATATACCCCCGCCACACACCACAATATCATTGGCGCCTTTCTCTTTTAATAGCTCCACCACCCTTGGAAAGAGATACATGTGGGCACCCGCTAAACTAGATAGCCCTATCATATCCACATCCTCTTGGATAGCAGCCTGTACTACCTCTTCTGGGGTCTGATGAAGACCGGAGTAAACAACTTCAAAACCGGCATCCCTGTATGTCCTGGCAATAATTCTGGCACCCCTATCATGGCCATCCAGACCTGGTTTTGCTACTAAAACCCTGATCTTCCTTTTCTGATCCACAATATCTTTCTGTTCTCTAAAGTCTGAACTGCCTAAAGTGAGCTCAGCTCAATAAACGCCAGGATCCCGGTATACCCCAAAGACATCCCGGAACACATCACATATCTCCTGCTCGGTGGCATATTCCTTAACCGCATCTATAATAGGATACATGAGATTATCATCTCTTTGAGCTGCCTCACCTAGTTTCTCTAGCGCATCTTTTACCTTTTTATTGTCCCTGGTATTCTTTATCTGATTTGTCCATTGTATCTGTTTTTCTTCTAATTCTGCCTCTATCTGGAGGATCTCTACAGGAAGCTCTTCTTCAGTGATATACTTGTTCACCCCAATTACTGTCTTTTCTTTACTGTCTATTTGTTTCTGATACTTATAGGCAGCATCAGCTATCTCCAATTGGGGATAGTTTTTCTCTATTGCCGCTACCATCCCTCCCATCTCGTCAATCTTTCTAATATATTCAAAGGCCTCTTCCTCCATATCCTTTGTGAGACGCTCAACATAGAAAGATCCGCCCAGGGGATCGATTGTGTTTGTTACCCCTGACTCTTCAGCAATTATCTGCTGGGTGCGAAGCGCGATGGTAGCCGCCTCCTCAGTGGGCAGGGCGAGAACCTCGTCCAAGGAATTGGTGTGTAGTGATTGTGTTCCGCCAAGTACCGCGGCCAGGGCCTCAAGGGTGGTTCTAATAACATTATTATATGGCTGTTGAGCGGTGAGAGAACAGCCAGCAGTCTGTGTATGAAACCTGAGCCACATTGAGCGCGGATCCTTTGCCTTAAATCTCTCCTTCATTATCCTCACCCACATCCTCCTGGCTGCCCTAAATTTTGCAATCTCTTCAAAAAAGTCCAGATGTGAGTTGAAGAAGAAGGAGAGTCTTGGGGCAAAGGAGTCAACATCGAGACCCCTCTCTAGGGCAGCCTCCACATAGGCTATACCGTCGGCAAGGGTAAAGGCAAGCTCCTGAACAGCAGTGGATCCAGCCTCCCTTATGTGATAGCCACTGATGCTAATAGGGTTCCATCTGGGAACCTCTTTGGTACCAAATTCGATGGTGTCGGTAATAAGCCTCATGGATGGCCTTGGAGGACACATGAATGTCTTTTGTGCAATGAACTCCTTGAGCATATCATTTTGTATGGTTCCACCTATGATCCCCCTGGCTATCCCTCTTTTTTCTGCCAGTGCTATATACATTGCCCAGAGCACAGAGGCCGGTGGGTTGATCGTCATGGAGGTAGTGATCCTGTCAATCGGAAGTCCTTCAAACAGTATTTCCATATCCTTTAATGTGTCGATCGCAACACCACATCTACCGCATTCCCCTCTTGATTTTGGGGAATCAGTATCATATCCCATAAGGGTAGGCATATCAAAGGCAGTGGATAGACCTGTCTGGCCTTCATTAACCAGGAGGTGAAATCTCATATTGGTGTCCCTGGCCGAGCCCAACCCTGCAAACATCCTCATAGTCCAAAGTCTTCCCCTGTACATAGAGGGTTGAACTCCCCTTGTAAATGGATATTGACCGGGGAATCCAATATCATTTGAGTAATCTAGATCCTTTATGTCTACTGGGGTATAAAGATTCTGGATAGGTCGGTCTGAAACAGTGGAGAATCTCTTTAACCGTTCCGAAGACCTTGAGATAGTATCTTCAAAGAGCTGTTGCCATTTCTTTCTATCTACCGCTATTTTTTCTAAAGTTTCTTCTCTAAACATCGTAGCCCTCCACTATAATTTACCCAATAGTGCACTGGCTATGGTATTTTTTTGTATCTCCCTAGTCCCCTCATAAATTTCTGTTATCTTGGCATCTCTGTAGAAACGCTCTACCTCATACTCAAGCATATAGCCATATCCTCCAAATAGTTGAATGGCCTCATCTGCCACCTCGACTGCTACCCGGGCTGCGTACATCTTGGCAATAGAGGTCAACTTAGGGTCGATATTGCCCTGATCAAAATTCCACGCCGATTTGTAGATTACCAGTCTCGCTGTCTCTATCTTGGCTGCCATGTCTGCGAGTTTATGCTGGGTTACCTGAAATTCTGCCAGCTTTTTTCCAAACTGGGTGCGCTCCTTGGTATAGGCAAGCGTAC
>JGI2171J19970_10000039_pt1 | contig 47709 bp, 41 predicted proteins | sample DeeMarSWOR324_28_FD_19970 | JGI IMG/M metagenome (IMG submission 19970) | reverse complement strand
AAAAAGAGAATGGAGGGTTTTAATGTTTTATATCCCATTGGCTGGGATGCTTTTGGTTTACCCACCGAAAACTATGCTATCAGAACCGGTATTCACCCCACCATAGCCACTCAAAAAAACGTTGCCAATTTTAAAAGGCAACTTAAAAGCTTAGGTCTTTCTTTTGACTGGTCAAGAGAGATTAATACCACTAACCCTCAATATTATAAATGGACCCAGTGGATTTTCCTGCAGCTTTTCAAAAAAGGATTAGCTTATCAGGCAGAAATTCCGGTTAACTGGTGTCCTTCCTGTAAAATTGGCTTGGCTAATGAAGAGGTGGTTGAAGGAAAGTGTGAAAGGTGTGGGGCAGTGGTGGGTCAGAAAGTTTTAAAACAATGGATGTTAAAAATCACTCAATATGCAGATAGATTAGTGGATGATTTAGAAAAAGTAGACTTCTGGGAAAAAATAAAAGCTCAACAGGTTAATTGGATTGGTAGAAGTTATGGTACGGAAATTGATTTTCCGGTCGAAAATTCTGATAAAAAAATTTCAGTTTTTACCACCAGAACCGACACTCTTTTTGGAGCAACCGCTATTGTTTTAGCTCCTGAACACCCATTAATGAAAGAACTGGTTACCCAAGAATATCAAAAAGAAGTGAAAGCTTATATTAAAGAAGCAAAAAAGAAAACCGAATTTGAAAGAACCAAGTTGGAAAAAGAAAAAACAGGAGTCTTTACAGGCTCTTACTGTCTAAACCCTGGTAACAATGAAAAAATTCCTGTCTGGATAGGAGATTATGTGGTGGGAACTTATGGAGGCGGAGCAGTTATGGTGGTGCCTGCTCACGACAAAAGAGATTATGATTTTGTTAAAAAATATGGTTTGGAAATCCGGAAAGTGGTAGTGAGAAATGATATTTCCAAACCCAGCACCAAAGCGAAGCTTGGTACTGGGCCAGCCCCGCACCAGAAACTTCGTTTCGGTGCGGGGGAAACCTTTGTTGAATATGGAAAATTAATTAATTCTGGTCAATTTAATGGCTTATCTTCAAAACAAGCTATTGAGAAAATTACTCAATGGTTAGAAAAAAAAGGACTGGGGAGAAAAAAAGTTCAATATAAGCTTCGAGATTGGGTTTTTTCCCGACAGCATTATTGGGGCGAACCAATTCCCATAATTTATTGTCAAAAGTGTGGTCAGGTAGCGGTTCCTGAAAAAGAGTTACCAGTTAAACTTCCTCACGTGAAGAAATACCAACCCACCGGAACCGGTGAATCTCCCTTAGCTTCGGTCAAAGAATGGGTCAATACCAGATGCCCAAAATGCGGAGGTCCAGCCAAAAGAGAAACAGACACCATGCCCAATTGGGCGGGTTCAAACTGGTATTTCATGCGCTATACCGATCCCCACAACGATCAGGCTTTAGCCGATAAAAAGAAGTTAAAATATTGGCTGCCGGTTGATTGGTACAATGGTGGTATGGAACATACAACTTTACATCTTTTATATTCTCGCTTTATTTATAAATTCCTCTACGATATTGGAATAGCTCCAACTCCTGAACCTTATCAGGAAAGAACTTCTCATGGCATTGTTTTGGCTGAAGATGGCCGAAAGATGTCCAAATCTTTTGGCAATGTAATTAATCCAGACGACATCATTAAAAAATACGGAGCAGATACCCTGCGGGTCTATGAGATGTTTATGGGACCTTTTGACCAAGCTATTGCGTGGAGTACCCAGGGAGTGAAGGGTGTTTTTAGATTTTTAGAAAGGTTCTGGAACCTATCTTTTGAATGCGCCCAAAAAAAAGAAAGCAGTCCAGAAGCTCAAAGAGCGGTTCATAAACTTAATAAAAAAATTGATGACGATTTAAAAAAAGTTAAGTTTAACACTCCAATTGCTGCTTTTATGGAGTTTGTCAATTTTGCCCAGAGGAATAAAAAAGAAATAGGAAGAAACGTAATTAAGCAAACCTTGCTTTTGATGGCGCCTTTCGCTCCTCACCTCTCAGAGGAACTGTGGAACCAATTGGATTTTGGAGGCTCTGTTCACCAACAAAAATGGCCAAAATACGACCAAAAATTGGTTAAAGAAAAAATTATAACTTTAGTCATTCAGGTAAACGGTAAAGTTCGTGATAAAATAGAAGTAGAGGCTGATATTTTAGAAAAAGAAGCTCAAGAATTAGCACTTGCTCGAGAAAAAATTAAAAAATGGATAAAGGGCAAAAAAACTAAAAAGGTTGTTTTCGTTCCCCAAAAATTAATTAATATAGTGGTTTAAAAAGCATGTGCGGAATTGTAGGTTATATTGGTAATAAAACAGATATTAAAATAGGGCTTGAGGCCCTAAAGCGTTTGGAATACCGGGGTTATGATTCAGCTGGCATGGCAGTTTATAATCCCGAACAAAAAGAGGTTTCTGCCGTAAAAGCTGTAGGAAAAATTGTTAATTTAGAAAAAAAACTTGCCAAAGTAGACCTGAAAGGAGTGCCCTTTCTTTTTTATACCAGATGGGCCACTCATGGTGGAGTGACCAAGCTTAACTGTCACCCTCATACCGACTGTAAAAAAAATATCTGGCTTGTTCACAACGGAATAATTGAAAACTATCAGACCCTAAAAGAGAAACTTATCCAAAGGGGTCACAAATTTATTTCCGAAACAGACACAGAGGTCTTACCCCACCTAATCGAACATTACTTTCAGGGAAATTTAGAAGAAGCTGTAAGAAAAGCGCTTCGTTTCGTGAGGGGCACTTATGCTCTGGCTATTATTTCCAAAGAGGACCCAGAAAAATTAGTTTTGGCACGCAACTCTGCCCCTTTATTAATTGGTCTGGGAGAAAAAGAATATCTGGCAGCTTCCGACCCCTCAGCGGTTATTACCCATACCAAAAAAGTTATTTATCTTGATGATGGGGAGGTTGCTGTTTTAACCCCCTCCCAGTTTTTTATTCAAGACCTTAACCAACACAGAATTCAAAAAGAAGTTAATGAGATTGATTGGGATTTAGAAGAAGCTCAAAAGAGTGGTTATCCCCACTTTATGTTAAAAGAAATCATGGAACAACCAGAAAGCATTAACAATTCTTTACGAGGTAGGCTTATAATAGATTCGGGTTTAGCAAAACTGGGAGGGATAGAGATGGTTCAAGATAAGCTAAAAAATATTAAGAAAGTCAACATCGTTGCTTGTGGCACTTCTTATTATGCGGGTTTGGTGGGAGAATATATGTTAGAAGAATATGCTGGTATCCCCACCGAAATAGACCTAGCTTCTGAATTTCGTTATCGCAAACCAATTTTGGATAAAAAAACAGCCAACCTTTTTATCTCTCAATCTGGTGAAACAGCCGATAGCTTAGCTGCCCTTAAAGAAGTTAAAAGAAAAGAAGGATTGACTCTGGGTATTGTTAATGTTGTTGGCTCTTCCATTGCCAGAGAGACAGAGGCCGGAGTATATAATCACGCCGGTCCTGAAATTGGAGTAGCTTCTACTAAGGCCTTTACTTCTCAATTGTCTATTTTGGCTCTTTTGACTTTGTTTTTGGGCAGACAAAGAGAAATGTCCTTGGTGATGGGTCAAAGAATTGCCAAAGAACTTTCAAAGATTCCTGAGCTTGTCAAGAAAGTTTTAGATGAACCCATGCAAGTTAAAGCGCTCGCAGAAAAATACAAAAAATGTGATCACTTTTTATTCATTGGCAGGAAATACAATTACCCCGTAGCTTTAGAGGGGGCTCTGAAATTAAAAGAAATATCTTATATTCACGCCGAAGGCTATGGAGCAGGAGAGATGAAACACGGCCCCATAGCTTTAATTGATAAAAAATTCCCAACCCTTGCCATTTGTCCCCTAGACAGTGTTTATGAGAAAATGATTTCTAATATTCAAGAAATAAAAGCTCGGGGAGGACCGATTATTGCTCTGACCACCGAAAACAACAAAGATATTAAAAATATGGTTGAAGATGTGATTTATGTTCCCAAAACCCTAGAGATGCTTACTCCCATACTTTCTGTAATTCCTCTTCAGCTTTTTGCTTATTATATGGGAGTTTTGCGGGGTTGCGATGTCGACAAACCCCGCAACCTTGCCAAATCCGTAACCGTCGAGTAAATCATGGAAAAGGTTTTGTTAAAAAAAAGCGCTAAAAAAATACTTCTTTTGGGAAATGAAGCTATAGTGAGAGGAGCTTTAGAATCCGGGGTTAAATTCGTTTCTACCTATCCTGGAACCCCGGCATCGGAAATCGGTAACACTTTCTTCAAGATTCAAAACTCAAAATCTAAGATTCAAGATTTACATTTTGAATTTTCAACCAATGAAAAAGTGGCTCTGGAGGCAGCAGCTGGCGCTTCTTTTTCCGGATTAAAATCCCTGGTCGCCATGAAGCACTTTGGCTTAAACGTGGCCTCAGATTTCTTAATACCCCTGTGTTATTCGGGAATAAAAGGAGGTCAGGTTTTAGTGGTGGCTGATGACCCGAGCTGTTGGAGTTCGGCTCAGTCTGAACAAAGCACAAGAGCCTTTGCTTACTTAGCCCATATTCCAATACTGGAACCTTCTGATCCCCAAGAATGTAAAGAATTTACTAAATTAGCTTTTCAGCTTTCTGAAAAATTTAAAATTCCCATAATGCTTCGGGAAACAACCAGGGTAGCTCTCCAAACAGCCCCTGTTAAACTGGGGAAAATTGTAAGAGGAAAAACAAAAGCTAAGTTTGTAAAAGACCCTCATCGGTTTTCTACCATGCCCCCGCGAGTTTTAGAGATGAAAAGAGAGCTTTTAGAAAAAATAGAGAAAATCAAGAGAGTTTCCGAAAAATCTCCCCTGAATCAGATTCATAGAGGAAGGGTCTCTGGAAAATCTAAGATGGGGATTATTACTTCTGGGATTTCTTATTTATATGTAATAGAAGCCCTAAAAGAACTTAATTTAGAAATCCCGGTTTTAAAATTAGGATTTTTCTATCCCTTACCCGAAAAGAAAATTCAACAATTTATAAAATCCCTTAAAAAGGTTTTGGTAGTGGAAGAATTAGAGCCTTTTTTAGAAAAAGAGGTGGAAAGATTAGCTAAAGATATAAATCCTTTAGTGGAGATTTTTGGAAAAAATTTGTTATCTGAGATAGGAGAATTAAAACCAGAAGATGTTATTCTGGCTTTAACAAGATTTTCCAACAAAAAACCAAAATTTAACTTCACAAACCATCTTAAGAAATTTCAAAATCTAAAGCTCAAAAAACGCTTTCCCCAGCTTTGCCCGGGTTGTCCATATTGGTTAATTTTTCAATCTGTAAAAAGAGCAGCTCCCAAAGGAACAATTTTTGGTGGAGAAATCGGGTGCTATATGTTAGCAGCTTATCCCCCTCACTATCTTCAAGACTATCTCTTTTGTATGGGTTCTTCTGCCGGGATTGCCCACGGAATTAAAAAAGCCCTTCGCCGGGGCTCAGACGAGACCGAAAAACAGAAAGTAATTGCTTTTGTAGGCGACTCCTCTTTCTTTCATGCCGGAATTCCAGCTCTAATTAATACTGTTTACAATAAATCCAATCCATTAATTATTATTATGGACAACAAAACCACAGCAATGACCGGTCAACAACCTCATCCCGGAGCTCCGGCCGAAGATAAAGGAATAGAAATTGAAGATATTGTGAGGGCTGTTGGAGTAAAAAATGTAAAGGTTATTGACCCTGTTAATTTAAGAGAGTTAGAAAAAACCGTCAAAGAATTTTTAAACAAAAAAGAGGTGTCGGTTATTATTGCTCGCCGACCGTGCATCCAGATTTCAAAGTAAAATTTATGAACAAAAAAGATTTTAATATTGTTATAGTTGGAATAGGGGGACAGGGTTTAATAACCATAACCAGGATTTTAGCTGAGGCAGCCCTATTAGAAGGCCTTGATACGAAAACTTCAGAGCTCCACGGTTTGTCCCAGAGAGGGGGTTCGGTTGAGACATCCCTTCGGTTTGGACTAAAAATCTATTCATCTTTAGTAAAAGAAGGAGGGGCTAATTTAATAATTTCTCTTGAGCTTCAGGAAGCTTTGAAGTCTTGTTATTACGCCTCAAGAGAGATAGGAACTTTATTTTTAATAAATGAGTTTTCAAAACCAATTCCCGGAGAAAAAATTCCAAAGAAAACCGAAATTTTAGAAGAACTTCAAGGGTTTTCAAAAAAAACAATTATGGTACCTGCTACAAATCTTTGTGAAGAGAAGCTTGGAAAGGCAGTTTTGGCTGGAGTATTTATGATAAGTCTAGCTTCTTTTAAAAATTTAGTTCCTCTGAGCCCCAAATCTATTTTAAAAGCAATAAAAAAACAAATTCCAGGAAAATATCTGGAATTAAACCTCAAAGCGTTTAATTTAGCAAAAGATTACAATTTTTCAATTTGAGCTCCCAATTTTCTTAATTTTTCTTCAATTCTTTCATAACCTCTTTCAATCTGAGAAATATCGCTAATCTCTGTTTGACCCTTGGCGATTAAACCTGCTAAAACCAGAGTAGCTCCCGACCTAATATCCAAGGCTTTTATTCGATTTCCAAACAATTCTGTTTTCCCAAAAATTAAAGCTCGATGGGGATCGGTAATTTCAATATCCGCCCCCATTTTTCTTAACTCATGAAGATGGTTAAATCTGTTTTCGTACAGGGGCTCATGGATTAGGCTTTTGCCCTGAGCTTGAGTTAGCAATACCGAGGTTTGGGGTTGGAGATCGGTTGGAAAACCAGGATGGGGTAAAACCTGGATTTTGGTGGGCTTAAAATCCCCTGATTTTTTTATTAGGATTGAGTTTTTTTGAACCTCGAAATTGACTCCTATTTCTTTCATTTTTTCTAAAAAGAAAGTAAGGTGGTCGGGATTAATATTTTTTATTTTTCCCTCTCCATTAGTGATTGCTAAAGCAATCAAAAAAGTGCCAGCCTCAAGGGGGTCGGGACAAATAGAAAATTCAGCGCCAGATAATTTTTCTTGACCCTCAATTTCAATGGTGTGGGTTCCCGTTCCTTTAATTTTGAGCCCCATTTTCTTTAAAAAGCTTCCCAGGTCTTGAACCTGAGGTTCGGCAGCTGCAATTTCAATTTTGGTTTGCCCCCGAGACAGAGCAGCTATCATCATTGCATTTTCGGTAGCGGTGACCGAAAACTCTTTGAGGATAATTTTTCTACCCTTTATTTCTGGCGGGGCTTCAAAAAAATAAAAACCATTTTTTTCTTCAAATTTTGCCCCAAAGCTTTTAAGAGCCTCTAGGTGAGAGGTAATAGGTCTTAATCCGATTCTATCTCCACCAGGATGAGGAACTTTTAATTTTTTAAAGCGAGCTAAAAGAGGGCCAATTAGCAAAACAGAAACCCTCATTTTTTCAAAGAGGGCAACGGGAATATTTTCTGGGTTAATGTTTCGGGGATTAATTTGTATTTTTCTTTCTCCCAGCCATCTAATTTCCACCCCCATTTCTTTTAAAATTTCAATTTGATTTAAGACATCAGAAACTTGAGGAAGATTATACAGAATTGAAGGCTCTTCAGATAATAAGGTAGCTGCTAGGCAAGCCCCGGCTGCATTTTTATAACCTGAAATCTCAACTTCGCCAGAAAGGGATTTACCACCCCTTACTAATAATTTATTTGGAGACCCCTGCTTTACCATAATTCTGTTTTAGTTTAAGATAAAAAAGAGGATATGTCAAAGAGAATGAAAAACATAGTTTGTCTGGGTGGCGGGAACGCCATGCCAAAAACAACTCTGGCCGGCTTAAAAAAATATCCGGTCAAAATCTCGGCAATTTGTGCCATGCTTGATTCAGGGGGCTCTTCAGGGAGACTGAGAAAAGAATATAAAATAGTTTCTCCCGGTGATATTCGGAGAGCCATTATTGCTCTGGCTAACACATCTCCTGCAATGGAAGAACTTTTTAATTACCGCTTTCAAACTGGTCAATTAAAGGGACATAATTTTGCCAATCTCTTCATTACTGCTTTAGAGCTCGTTACTCAAGATTATGAAAAAACAATTAAAACAATAGGTAAAATTTTAAACGTCGAGCACCAGGTTTTACCTTCAACCCTGGAGAAATCAAATCTTTATGCTGTTTTAGAGAACGGTAGAATAATTTCTGGAGAAACAAACATCGATACCCCAAAACATAACGGAGAGCTAAGAATAAAAAAAGTTTTTTTGAGACCGAGAGCTAAAGCTTATCCCAAAAGTTTAGAAGTTCTAAGGAAGGCCAATTTAATTGTGATTGGGCCAGGCGATTTATATTCTACAATTGCCCAGATTTTATTGACCCAGGGAACCCCAGAAGCGATTAGAAAAAATAAGGGCAAAACGGTTTACGTTTGCAATTTAATGACCAAGCATGGCGAAACCAACAATTTTACTGTTTTAGATTTTGTAAACGAAATAGAGAAATATTTAAAGAAAAAGGTTGATTACGTTATTTATAATAACTTTATTCCTGAAAAAAAGATGATTAAAAACTATAGAAGACAACATCCCAAATTACTGGGCTTAGTGAAAGTTAATGAGGATTTGCCCAGGGTAAAATTTATCGGTGAGAATCTTTTATTAAAAGGGTCGATTGAGCACAATCCTCAAAAATTGGCTAAAATTATTATTAATTTAATTAATTAATCAAAAAAATCTATGCAAGCTATAATTTTAGCTGCCGGCGAATGTTCCCGTTTCTGGCCTTTCAATAAAGAGCATAAGTCTTTAATAAAAATAATGGGAAGACCTTTAATTTGGTACGTTATTAATGGTTTAAAGAAAGCAAAAATAAAAGAAATAATTATTATTCAGGGAAAAAGTAGGGACGTAGAAAGAGCGCTTCAAGAGTTTAAATTTCCGGGAATAAGATATGTAATTCAAGAAAAGCCGACAGGCACCGGAGACGCTCTATTGAAAGCTGAAAAATTAGCTAGAGATCACTTTTTTGCTTTAAACGCAGAAAGGTTAGACGTTGGAGATTACGTTCAACCTGTCTTTAAAAAATTTAAAAAAGAGAAAACTAAAACAATTTTACTTGCTGGAAAGACTCGAAAACCTTGGCTTTTTGGAATTTTAAAATTAAAAAGAGATAAAGTAATTGACCTTATTGAAAAGCCAAAACCGGGAAAAGAACCCTCTAATCTGAAAATAGTTGGGGTTTATTTTTTACCCAAAGAGTTTTTCTTTTATCTCAAAAAGATTCCCAGCCATCCTCATTCCCTAGAAGACGCACTTTTACTCTACGCTAAAGAAAAAGAGGTAAGGGTGGTGATTACCCCCAGGGAAACTTTTGCTTTAAAATTTCCCTGGGATTTATTTGATATCAAAAAGTTTTTAATGGATAGATTTTTGAATTCTAAAATTAGCAAGAAAGCTAAAATTGCCAAAGGAGTAAAAATTGAGGGGAAAGTCTTTATCGGTGATAAGGTTAGAATTTTTGAAGGAGCTGTTATTAAAGGTCCCTGCTATGTTGGAAATGGCTGCATTATCGGAACTAATAGCTTGGTCAGAGATTATACCAACATGGAAGAAGGTGTTTTAATTGGAGCCTTAGCTGAAGTAACAAGAAGTATTTTTCAGGAAAACGTTCATGTTCATTCGGGATTTTTTGGCGACTCAATTTTTGGTGCAAATTGCGACATCGGTGCCGGAACAATTACAGCCAATGTGAGGTTAGACAGAGATAATGTTAAAGCCATGGTGAAAGAAAAAAAGATTGACACCGGCCTGAAATCTTTGGGAGCTACTTTTGGTCAAAATGCAAAAATAGGAATTCAGACCTCTTTGATGCCAGGAGTTTTCATTGGAGCAAATGCAGTTGTCGGACCTCACTCTTTTGTTTTAAGAAATATCAAAGACAACACCCTTTTTTATACAAAATACCAAGGATTTAAAAAGAAAATTGATTAATGAAAAAATTAGTTCTTTCTCGAGATTTTCAGGAAATAATAGAGGAAATAATCAAATCAATTAAAAGAGGGAAGGTGGTGGTTTGCCCCACCGATACGGTTTATGGCTTACTTTGCGACGCAACCAACAAAAAAGCAATAAATAAATTATTTCAAGTTAAAAAAAGAGCTCCAAATAAACCAATTCCTATTTTTATCAAAGATATAAAAATGGCAAAAAATCTGGCTTTGATTAATAAACCGCAAGAGAAATTTTTGAAAAAAGTTTGGCCAGGAAAGGTGACCGTAATTTTAAAAGCTAAAAAAAAATTTCCCAAAGAAGTTTTGAGTAAAGAAAAAAAAATCGGACTTCGAATTCCAAACTACAAACCCCTTCATGCTTTACTCAGCAAAATTAATTTTCCCCTGAGCGGTACTTCAGCCAATATCTCGGGTAAACCAGCCTCAACCCAAATTAAGAAAATAATTAACCAATTTAAAAAAGAAAAAATTCAACCCGATTTAATCTTAGATGCAGGTAATCTTAAACGCTCCAAGCCCTCAACAGTAGTCGATTTAACCTCTAGGCATCTCAAAATATTGAGACCAGGAGAGGTGAAAAAAGAAAGACTGATAAAAATATTTCTATGAATTTAGATTTTCAAATTTTCGAAAGAGTGAATGGCCTTGCCGGACAATATTTCTGGTTAGATGCTTTAGCTATTTTTTTTGGTAAATACTTTGGATATCTTTTGATTCTTCTTTTAGTTGCACTTTTACTAAAAGACTCAAAAAAATATTCACCAATGGTGTTTCAGTCTTTTTTTGGCGCAGTTTTGGCAAAGGAGATTTTTGTTGATATTCTTCACCAGCTTTTTAAAAAGCCCCGGCCTTTTGTTAATAATCAAATTTACCTATTAATCGAACACGAAACCACTCCTGCTTTTCCTTCTGCTCATGCTGCTTTTTACTTTGCCATTGCAACCGTTGTTTACTTACACGATAAAAAAATCGGCTTACTGTTTTTTTTGGCAAGCTTCTTAATTGTTTTGGGTAGAGTATTGTCCGGGGTTCACTGGCCATCAGACATTTTAGCCGGAGCTCTAATTGGGATTTTTTCTGCACTTCTTGTAAACGGAGCAGCCAAAGAACTTCTTAAAGAGTAAAGCTCTTTAAACTGCCCGAGAAAACACCTCGATATTTTTAAGCGAAAAACCTGCCTAAGGCAGGCTTTTTTGTGCCGCGGGTGGGATTTGAACCCACATGAGCTTTTGGCTCACAGCATTTTGAGTGCTGCGCGTATTCCGTTCCGCCACCGCGGCTCCTTTAAAATTATCAATTTTAAATTCAACCGTCAATCTTTCTTCTTTAAATTACATTCTTTATCCGAACATTTTATTTGCCCTCTTTTTGTTTCCACCAGAAGCGAACCACATTTTTTACATTTTTCTGGGACGGGCTTGCCCCGCACCATGATAGTATGAGGTTTGTCCCACAAGGCAAAATCACAGTTTGGCCATCCATTACAACCGTAAAAAATCTTTCCTTTTTTTGTTCTCTTTTCCACGATTTCTCCTGTATAGCATTTCGGGCACTTAATTCCCAGAGTTTCTTTTTTCAAGGGTTCGGTATATTTACATTTAGGAAAACCAGAACAGGCATAGAATTGGCCATATTTGCCCCAACGAATTAAAATGGCCGACCCACACTTCGGGCAAATTTTATCGGGTATTTTTTCGACAATGTCTTTTTTTGACACTTCTTTATATTTTTGTTTTAATTTTGTTTCAAAAGGCACATAAAAATTTTTAATTACCGGTACCCACTCTTTTTGACCCTTAGCTATTTTATCTAAATCTTCCTCCATTTTAGCAGTAAAACCAACATCTACTATTTTGGGGAAATGGTTCACTAAAATTCTATTGACCAGAGCGCCAATTCCTGTTGGTCGGAAGCGCCTTTTTTCATCTTTTTCAATATAGTTTCTTTCTTGAATTGTCGATAAAATAGGGACATAGGTTGAGGGCCTGCCAATTCCGTTTTCTTCCAAAGCTTTAATTAAGGTAGCTTCAGTATATCGGGGAGGGGGTTGGGTAAAATGCTGGGAAGGAATTAACTTTAGTAATTCCAAAATTTCATCGTTAGTTAGAGGAGGTAATTCAGCTTCTTTATATTTACTTGGGTAGACCCTCAAAAAACCATCGAATTTTAGAATCTGTCCTGTAGCTCGAAAGGTATAACTCATCTCTTGTTTCTCAGCTTTTGCCGCTAAAATATCAACAGTAGTAGAATCAAAAACAGCTTGTGCCATTTGACAGGCAATGAATCTTCTCCAGATAAGTTCATAAAGTTTTAATTGGTTTTTTACTAATTTTATTTTTAAACTCTCCGGGGTCTTTTGGGGATAAGTTGGCCTTATTGCTTCATGAGCCTCCTGAGCCTGTCTTTTGGTTTTATATTTTCGGCAGAAACCTGCCCAGTATTCTTTGCCGTATTTTTCAATGATAAATTTTTTAGCGATTCCTAAAGATAGGTTAGAAAGATTGAGAGAGTCGGTTCGATGATAAGTGATAAAACCCTCTTCATATAATTTTTGGGCAATACCCATTGTTAGCTTGGCAGGCCAACGGAGTCTTTTCCAGGCTTCTTGTTGTAAGGTTGAGGTAGTAAAAGGGGGGAGGGGATTTCTTTTTACCTCTTTTTTCTCAATGCTCCCTACTCTATATTCAGCACCGTTTAAATCTTTAATAATTTTTTCTGCTTCTTTTTTTGATTTAATTCCCAATTTAGGAATTGTTTCTTCATCTTTTTTAATTAAAAGAGCAATAAATTCTTTTTTTTGTTCTCTATTCCCTGTTTTTTGTTTTTTAAGTAAAGATTCAATCGTCCAATATTCCTGAGGCACAAAACCATTTATTTCTTCTTCTCTTTCTACCACCAATCTCACGGCTACCGATTGAACTCTTCCTGCAGATAGTCCTCGAGCTACCTTCTTCCACAAAAAAGGAGAGAGTTTATAACCTACAATTCGGTCTAAAACTCTCCGAGCTTGTTGGGAAGCAACCAAAGACATATCAATTTTTCTTGGATTTTCCAGGGCTTCTTCGATTGCCGGTTTTGTGATTTCGTGAAAAACAATTCTTTGATATGGCTTTCTATTGTTTAAATTTAGAGCTTTGGTTAAATGCCAGGCAATTGCCTCACCTTCTCTATCTTCATCGGTAGCTAAAGTAACAAGGTTTACTTTCCGGGACTCATTTTTTAGCAAATGAACAGTTTTTCTAGCTTTGGGTAAAATAGTATACTGGGGCTTAAAATTATTTTCGATATCCAACCCAAGCTTTTTCTCAGGTAAATCTCTGATATGTCCATAAGAAGATAAAACCTTATGGCCAGAGCCTAAAAATTTTTTTATTGTTTTTGCCTTGGTAGGACTTTCAACTATAACAAGATTTTTAGCTTTAGCGTTTAAGGGCATAAATGTTTCCTTCTAAATTTCTTACTTTACCTTCTATTTCCAAAATTGCAAGAAGAGCAGCCACTCTTTGAGGAAAGAGTTTTGTTTTTTCAATAATTTTATCTATTTCCAGGGCCCCCTCTTTAAGGGCGCCTAAAATTAATTGCTCTTCTGAATTCTCAGCTTTTTCAAAAAACCCAGTCCTCGTAAGTTGGGGAAGACTTAGTTCTCTTAAAACATCGTTAGCATTTTCAACCAATTCAGCTCCTTTTTTAATTAAATAATGACAACCCTGGGAATTTAAAGAGTGGACCGGTCCTGGAACAGCAAGAATTTTCCTTCCCTGTTTTTTTGCCCATTCAGCAGTAATTAGAGCCCCTGACTTTCTTTTTGCTTCAACCACCAAAACACCGAGAGACAATCCAGAAATAATCCTATTTCTCTGAGGAAAAGTAAATTTAGAACCTGATGTTCCTGGAGGATATTCAGAAATTAAGCCCCCTCCTGTCTCTAAAATTTTTCTGGCTAAACTTAAATTAGAACGAGGGTAAATACTTTCCTCATCAAGACCCGTGCCCAAGACGGCAATTGTTCTTTTATCTCGCTCTAGGGTTGCCCGATGGGCAAAGGTATCAATCCCCGGAGCTAAACCAGAAACAATGGTTAAGCCAGCTTCTGCCAACTCTCCGGCAATTGCCAAAGCAATCTCTTTTCCATAAGCCGAACATCTCCTTGTTCCCACTATAGCAAAACATTTTTCTTCAGGGAAAATTTCTCCTCTAACATAAAGAATCTCAGGCGGATTTACTATTTTCTTTAATAATTTCGGATAATTTTTATCTTTAATTGTTACTTTCTTAATTTCCTTCACTTTTAATAACCACTCTTAAATTTTTCAATAGCTTCAGAAAGCATTTGACAATATAAATTTAGCCCCACCTGATTTATACTTCCCGACTGTTCTCTTCCCAAGATATTTCCTGCTCCTCTAATTTCTAAATCTTTTAGGGCAATTCTATATCCAGAACCAAGGGCTTCAGCTTCTTTTAGGGCTTCTAATCTCATTTGGGCTTTCCTTGACAAATTCTGACCGTAAAAAAAATAAGCGAAAGCTTGGATATAAGACCTGCCGATTCTACCTCGAATTTGATAAGCTTGAGCCAGTCCTAATTTTGTACTATCTGCCACAATTAAACTATTAACGTTGGGTAGGTCAATACCTGCTTCGATAATAGTTGTTGCCACCAAAACATCAACCTTTTTATTCTGGAAATCTTCCATTACTCTAACCAAATCTTTTTCTTTTAATCTTCCATGGGCAATACCTAATTTAACATTTGGAACAAGTTTCTCTAATAATTTTTTAGCAGCTTCAATGGTTTCTACTCGGTTATGTAAATAATAAACCTGTCCCTCTCGAGAGATTTCTTTTTCAATGGCCTCTTTAATAATATTTTCTGACCAGGGCTGGATAAAGGTTTGGACCGGTACGCGGCCAACAGGCGGAGTTTGAATTAAACTCATATCTTTTAAGGAAGATAGGGCTAAGTATAGAGTTCTGGGGATGGGGGTAGCAGAAAGCGATAAGATATCTAAAGAAGCTTTCATCTTTTTTAGTTTTTCTTTTTGCCTGACACCAAATTTGTGTTCATCGTCAAGAACCAACAGTCCCAAATTTTGAAACCCCACATCTCTTGATAAGACTCGATGAGTACCAACCACAATATCAATTTCTCCCTTCTTTAAAGCCTCAATGCTAGCCCTTTGTTCTTTTTTGGATTGTAATCTGGAAAGAAGAACTGTTTCAATGGGTGAATTTTTCAGTCTTTCTTTGAAATTTTGAAAATGTTGATTGGCTAAAATAGTGGTTGGACAAATTATGGCTACCTGATAGCCCGATTTTACAGCCTTTACCATTGCTCGCAGGGCTACTTCGGTTTTGCCAAATCCCACATCCCCACAGACTATTCTATCCATCGGTTTTTCTCTTTCCAGGTCCTCTTTAATGTCTTTGATTGCTTGGAGTTGGTCTGGAGTTTCTTCGTAAGGAAACGTTGAGGCGAATTGAGCATCGATTTCATCGTCGCCAAAATAAAGAGGACGGCTAACAATTTCTCTTTTAGCAGCAATTTCTAACAACTCCCGAGCCAATTTTTCTGCCTCTTTTTTTACCTTTCTTTTTGTTCTTTGCCAAAGAGGAGAGCCCAGTCTCGAAATTTTAGGCGCCATAAAGCCAACATAACGAGACAATTTCCTCTCCAAAATAGTAGGTACATATAATTTATCACCCTGAGCGTATTCGAGCAGGTAGTATTTTTGATTATCAATTTTTAATTCCTGATTGTAGAGACCAATTCCATGGTCTAAATGAACTAAATAATCCCCGGACTTTATCCCTCCCAGGTCAGAAAAAAGCTTTTGAGATTTCAACTTCTTTTTTAAAAACTCTTTTGAAGCTTTCTCGTTTTCTATTTTTATGGGAAGCTCTACAATTTGTTCAATTTTATTACCCAAAAATTCAAATCGCAAGGCAGAGTTTGAATTGACCGGAAAGACATCGACAATGCCACCTCTTTTGGCGAATTCGCCAGGCTCTGACACCCTCAACACTTTTTCGTAACCCATTTCATCAAGCTTTCTTAAGAGCTGAGAGAAATTATAAACCCTGTCTTTCTCTAAGAAAATTGTATTATCCTCAAAAAAAGATTGGGTTTTAGCAGCAGATAGAATTTTTTTAAGATTTCTCTCAAACCAAAAACTCTCCCTTTCTAAAAAATAGGGGGTGATACTTACAACCAAGGCACAATCTAACATTCTTGACAAAATTGCCATATTAAATTATAATATAAACTACCCTTATTTTTACGTCAATTTGCCCTCTGGCTTGCCTGCGAGAGGGTGAAAGTGGGCAATCCCTCCTTACGCCCATTTTAAACCTCAAAGCTATGGTTGGGAAGTAATCTTCATTAATCATGGCCCTCGCAGGCAGACCGGAGGGCAAAATAGCTCTCGATAAAGTGAAAAAGGGTGATGTAAATGCCGAATATAGAGATTCACGGAATAGGGGAGCATCGCGATCAAGACCTACTTAGATCCAAAATATTCGCAGCTACAGAAAAGTTAGCCTTTGCCAGAGCAACCGTAGTGACAATCGTGCCTGATAAATGTGTAGATCGAAACTGTGTGCCTAGGCCTTTCTTACGGATTGTAAGCTACGTTCCCAGAAGAACAGAACAACTGGTTGAGGTCTTGAAATTACTTAATATGGACATGGAAACTCCCGATGAATTCATTCCAGGCATGCAATCTTAGATTGGTTAACGAAAATTTCGTTAACCTTTTTATTTATTATAATCTTGCATTGCTCTTTCTAACCCTTCCCTTAAAGAAAACTCAACTGCTTCAACCGTTTCTTCGACAACCCGTTTTATAATTTTTTCTTCTTTCCTTGTAAAACTTTTCAGAACAAATTTTTTTACCCCTTGGGGCTTTCCCTGCTGGGGTAAAATACCCACCCTAAACCTAAAAAATTTTTTTGTTCCCAACTTATTAATTATTGACTGAACTCCTTTGTGTCCGGCTGCCCCCTTGGCCTTTGAGACTCTGATTGTCCCCAGGGGCAAATCCAGGTCATCGTGAATTACAATTAGGTTTTTAGGGTCTAGAGCATGGGTTCTAACCAGGAGTTTGACTGCTTTTCCAGAATTATTCATAAAAGTTTTGGGTTTGGTCAAGATAATTTTTTCTTTGTTAAAAGAGCCTCTTGAAAGTAAAGAATTAAATTCTTTAGAGGATTTAAATTCAGGTAAGCCATTTCTTTTTCTAAATTTGTCAATCACCCTAAAACCTAAATTGTGGCGAGTTGTTCGAAATATTCGTCCAGGATTCCCCAGACCAACAATGACCTTCATATTGGTATTCCTCAATTATATCATTTATCCTTGCTAAATTTAAAATTTCTGTTAAAATTTAGAATAACCAATTAGGATAAGTAATGAAATAATTTCTGTAAAATGCCAATAATCATGAGAAAAACCCTTTTATTTATTTTAGAAGTTTTTAAAACGGTTTTAATTGCCCTATTAATTGTCGTGCCCATTCGCGCTTTTTTGTTTCAGCCGTTTTTTGTAAGAGGCCAGTCAATGGAGCCCAACTTTGAAAATGGTGATTATTTAATTATTGATGAAATTTCTTATCGTTTTGTTGAGCCCCAAAGAGGAGAGGTGGTAGTTTTTAAATACCCCAACAATCCTTCTCAGCGTTACATCAAAAGAATCATTGGACTGCCCGGAGACACAATAGAGATTAGAGAGGGTTTGGTGATGATTCAAGAAGGAGAAGAAAGCAAGATTTTAGATGAGTCTACTTATCTTGCCCAAAATATTCAAACCCTGGGAGACGCTAAGGTTTCTTTAAACGAAAACGAATATTTTGTTTTAGGGGACAACAGAACGCTTTCTTCTGATTCTAGACGATGGGGTCCAATAGAGAAAAAAGATATTATTGGTAAAGTAATTTTAAGAGCCTGGCCATTTACTGCGATGGCAAAAATTGAAGCCCCTGCTTACTAAAACCATGGCCAAGAAAGCAAAATTTCAAGCCCCAACCGGGATGCACGATATTTTGCCCCCCGACCAAAAATATTTTCGAAAGGTTTTTGATGTGGTCCAAGAAGTTGCTACTTTTTATGGATTTAGAAGAATTGAAACACCGATTTTAGAAGAAACCGAACTTTTTTCAAGAGGGATAGGACTTTCTACTGACATTGTTCAAAAAGAAATCTTTAGTTTTAGAACCCGAGGCGGAGATTATTTAAGCCTGAGACCGGAAGGCACGGCTCCCACTGCCCGAGCATTTATCGAAAAAGGAATGCAAAATTTGCCGCAGCCAGTAAAACTTTGGCATTTCGGCCCCTTTTTTCGGTACGAAAAACCGCAACTAGGACGTTTTCGTCAATTTTGGCAATTTGGTCTTGAGGCTCTGGGAGAAAAAAATTCGGTTATTGATGCCCAGGTAATTCAAATTTCCTATAATATCTTAAGAGAATTAAAATTAAAAAATCTATTGATTGAGATAAATAGCATTGGGGATTCTCAGTGTCGGCCTTATTATAAAAAACTTCTAATGAATTACCTTCGTTCAAGAGAATCTGCTCTTTGCCGTGATTGCCGACGCAGACTGAGAATAAATCCTTTACGGATTTTAGATTGCAAGCAAGAAAAGTGCCAGAGAATAATCAGTCAGGCTCCCCAGACAATTGACCATCTGTGTGACGAGTGTCGTCAGCATTTTAAAGAGGTCCTGGAATTTTTAGATGAAGTTGAGTTGCCCTATCTTCTGAATCCTCATTTAGTTAGGGGCTTAGATTATTATACCCGGACTGTTTTTGAGATAGTTGAAGACTCACCGGAAGGAAGAGCTCTTGGAACACTGGTAGGGGGAGGTCGATATGATAATTTGGTTAAACTTTTGGGCGGAAAAGATACACCGGCAATGGGAGGGGCAGGTGGAATAGAAAGAATTATAAGTGCGATGAAAAAAAAGCAGGTTCGTTTTCTTGTTCCCAAGCGATCAAAAATCTTTTTAGCTCAAATTGGAAAATTGGCAAAAAGAAAGGGCTTAAAACTTTTTGAAGAATTCAGGAAGGCCAAGATTCCAATTGGAGAATCTTTTGGCCGAGATTCTTTAAAGGCACAATTGGCTAGAGCAGACAAGCTCGGAGCAAATCACGCCTTAATTCTGGGCCAAAAAGAAGCATTAGAGGGGTCAATTATCATTAGGGATATGAAGACGGGAAAACAAAAAACAGTCAAACTTGAGAAAGTAGTAACTGAAATAAGAAAACAACTAAAGAAAAAATAATGAGTTGTATTTTCTGCAAAATCGTAAAGAAGGAGATTCCTTCTGACGTGGTCTACGAAGACGAAGAAATATTGGGCTTTAAAGATGTTAATCCCGAAGCTCCTGTTCATTTACTTTTTGTTCCCAAAAAACATATTGAGTGGACAGATAAACTAAGCGAAAAAGACCTCTTTTTTTTAGCCAAGCTTCTTTCTATCGCTAAAAAGGTGGCGATAGAAAAAAACATTTTCAAGGCTTGTAAATTCATTTTCAATGTTGGAAACACCGGAGACATTCTTCATATTCATCTTCATCTTTTAGGTGGCTGGAAAGAAAAAATTCCACGACACAATATCTAATTAATATGTCTTTAAAAGTTCGTCGAAAAGAAAAAGAAACACCCCCATCTTTAATTCGCCGCTTTTCTCGACGGGTTCGCCAAAGCGGGATTTTGCTTCAGGCAAGAAAATCTAGGTTTCGAGCAAGACCCAAAAGTCATCAGATGAAAAGGAGAGCAGCTCTCAGAAGAGAAGAACTAAAGAAAGAGTACGAAAGATTAGAAAAAATGGGAAAAACTAAATAAATTTTTTCTTATGTCATTAAAAGAAAAAATTAAGGAAGACCTCAATATAGCCCTGAAAGCCAAAAGACTCCTTGAGACATCGACCTTGAGAATGGTCTCTGCCGCGATTTTTAATAAAGAAAAAGAGAAGAGATACAAAATAGCTAAAGAGCAACCAGACCTAAATGAAGAAGAATTAGAGAGAGAAAGTCAGTTAACAGATGAAGAGTTGTTTGAGGTACTTTCTTCTGAGCTTAAAAAAAGAAAAGAAGCTATTTTAGAGTTTGAAAAAGGAGGAAGAGTAGATTTAGTTAAAAAAGAAAAAAAAGAAACAGAGATTTTAAAAAAATATCTACCCCAACAACTTTCTCTCGAAGAAATAAAAAAAATGGCCCAAGAGACAATTAAAGCAGTGGGCGCTCAAGACATTAAAGATATGGGAAAGGTTATGGGTCAACTTGTGGCTAAAACCAAAGGAAAAGCAGAGGGAGGCCAGGTTTCAAAAATCGTTCGAGAATTGTTAGAAAAATGATTGAGATTAATAATTTAACCTCGATAGCTCTGGATGAAAACTTTTTTAAAAAGACTGCTCAGAAGGTTTTTGAGGGAGAGAAAAAGAAAAATATTTACTTGTCTATTGCTTTAGTGGAACCAAACCGGATGAGAAAAATAAACCGGGAATATCGAGGGAAAAACAGGGTGACCGATGTCTTGTCTTTTTCAGAACCTAATTTATTCCAAAAGCAACTCAAGAAAGACCCCCTTTTAAAGGCTTGGAATCTGGGGGAAATAATAATTTGCCCGCGAGAGGTAAAAAAGAACGCTAAAAGATTTAGCTCAACATTTGAAAAAGAATTAACCCTTTGCTTAATTCATGGCATATTACATCTTTTGGGATATGAACACGAAAAATCAGAAAAGAAAGCTGAACTAATGGCAAGAAAACAGAAAAACTATCTTTCCCAAATTTTTGAATAAGAAACATGCGAAGATATCATACCATAACTGGTTTAGATGTCGGCACAAGCAAAATAAAAGTTCTGGTTGCCCAGAAGGGCTCAGAATCTGGTTTAGAAGTCATAGCTTCCTTTCAAGAACCCAGTATGGGTATTCGGAGGGGAGTGGTGGTTGATGTAGAAACCGCCTCCAGGGTTTTAGAAAACACCTTTCACAATCTTCAGTCTCAAATTGACCAAAGGATTGACTCAGTTTATATTAATATTGGAGGGGCTCATTTATTTTGTCTTCCCTCCCACGGTACTGTTGCCGTATCTCGAGCTGACCAAAAAATTTCAGAAGAAGACATCGAGCGAGTTTTAGAAGCCGCCCAGACCTTCTCTCTTCCTCTTAATAAAGAAATTTTAGATGTCATTCCCCTTAACTTTATAGTTGATGGGGAGAAAATAAAAGAAGCTCTAGGAATGAAAGGGGTAAGATTAGAGGCTGATGTTTTGGTCGTTGGTGGTTTTTCTCCTTACCTTAAAAACCTAAGCCAAACAGTTTTAAATGCTGGATTTTCAATTCAAGATGTTATTCCATCTCCCTTGGCTTCTGCCCGGGCCTGCCTTACCCCTCGGCAAAAAGAATTAGGAGTGGCTCTTTTAGATATCGGAGCTGGAACTTCAGGTCTGGCTGTCTTTGAAGAAGGAAATTTAATTCATTTGGCTATTTTACCAATAGGGTCAGCCAATATTACAAATGATATTGCCATTGCTTTAAAGACAGACATTGATATAGCTGAACTAATAAAACAAAAATGGGGTTCCTGTCTTCTTTCCAAAAAAGAAGAAAAAGAAAAAATCGAGATAAAAGAACCCGAACCCCTAACCCTTACTCGTAAAATGTTAAACGATGTTATTGCGGCTAGAGTATCGGAAATGTTTGAGCAGGTGAATAAAGAGTTAAAAGAAATTTCCAAAGATAACCCTCTACCAGCTGGCGTAGTTTTAACCGGAGGGGGAGCCAAAATACCCAAGATTATTGAGCTTGCCAAAAAAGAATTAAAACTCCCCTGTAGGATTGGAAAACCCCAAGGTTTTCTGAATCTTGAAAAAGACTCTAGCTTATCTACTGTTTGCGGTTTAATTTTAGAGGGAGCAGATGCAGAGATGGGGGTGGGGGTACCGGCTTTTGGAAGGGGTATCGGTTCTCGAATTAAAAAAATTTTTCAAATTTTTATACCATGAGAAAACCTATTAAAATCAAAGTAATTGGCGTTGGGGGGTCAGGCGGTAATGCTGTTTCCAGGATGAGACGAGCTAAAATTAGAGGCGTTGAATTAATAGCCATAAATACAGACCTTCAAGACCTGAAAAAAACCAAGGCTGATTTACGGTTTCAGATAGGAAAGAAAATTACTCAGGGTTTGGGAACCGGAATGAATATAGAGCTTGGTAAGAAAGCGGCGCTGGAAAATAAAAACGAAATCAACCAAGTCCTAAAAGGGGCAGATATGGTTTTTGTTACTTACGGCGCAGGTGGAGGTACGGGAACAGGAGCGGGTCCTGTTGTGACAAAAATAGCCAAAGATTTGGGAGCCCTGACAGTGGCGGTTGTTACCAAACCCTTTTCTTTCGAGGGGCTGGCTCGAAAAAGAGTTGCTGACCTGGGCATAAAGAGGTTACGAGAGCGGGTGGATAGTTTAATTTTGATTTCCAACGACAAGCTCCTGACAATTTTAGATCCTGCGGTATCTCTTTTAAAAGCCCTTTGGGTCTGTGATGATATTTTACGTCAGGCTGTTCAGGGAATTTCTGACCTAATAACGCTTCCTGGCATCATCAATGTCAATTTCGCTGATGTTAAAGGTATTATTAAAAACTCAGGAACCGCTTTATTTGGAATAGGTAAGGCCAGGGGAGATAAAAGAGCTGAGGTAGCTGCCAAACTGGCCATTAATTCTCCTCTGCTTGATTCTTCTTGCGAGGGAGCAAAAGGAGTTTTGTTTAATATTTCTGGGGAAGATATTAGCCTTTCTGATATAGATGCAGCAGCTACGGTCATTACTAAAGAAATTAATCCCGAGGCCAAGGTTATTTTTGGGGCTATTCAGGATGAAAAATTAAAAAAAGGGCAAATAAAGGTAACAGTTATTGCCACCGGTTTTTAAATTAGGTTATCCACAGGGTTTTAATGAAAGAGGTCATTTGACGCCTCTTTTTTGTTAGCATACAATGAAATAATTTCAAACCCTTATGAGAAATAAAATTACAAAAGTCCAAAAAAGAGACAACACCATCGTTGATTTTGACCAAACTAAAATTACCAATGTTATCTTTAAAGCCCTTACTGTCACTGGTCAGGGAGATGGAAGAAAATCGGAAAGGTTTTCCAATAAGGTAGTCAGAATTTTAAGCCGTCGCTTTCGAAAAGATGAAATTCCTCACGTTGAACAGATTCAAGATATTGTTGAAGAAGTCTTAATTTTGGAGGGTCTAGTTGAAACCGCCAAAGCCTATATTCTCTACCGAGAGCAAAGAAGGAGAATCAGGGAAGCTATCAAGGTTAGTGAAGAAGCAGTAGAAAGAATTGACCAATATTTAGGAAGATTGGATTGGGAGGTTCAAGAAAATGCTAATATGGCCTTTTCTCTCCAGGGACTTAATCATTACGGAGTTTCCTATATTATCAAAACATATTGGCTCAATAAAATTTATCCCAAAGAAATAAGAGAAGCAGCAGAAGGAGGAGACTTTCATATTCATAATCTTGACACTTTGGGTTGCTATTGTATGGGATGGGACCTATATGATCTTTTGTTACGAGGTTTTGGTGGTGTTGTTGGAAAGGTGGAGTCAAGACCTCCAAAACACTTTCAGGTCGCCTTAGGTCAGGTGGTTAACTTTATGTATACTCTTCAAGGAGAGGTAGCCGGCGCCATTGCTTTTTCTAACTTCGATACATTATTAGCTCCCTTTATTCGTTACGACAACTTAACCTATCCTCAGGTAAAACAATCTCTTCAAGAGTTTTTATATAACATGGCTGTTCCCACCAGGGTTGGGTTTCAGTGTCCCTTTACTAATATTACTTTAGACCTGAGACCCTCTTCGGTTTTTGCAAAACAACCCGTTATCATTGCAGGTAAACCTCAAAAAGAAACCTATGAAGAGTTTGGCGAAGAAATGAAAATGTTCAATAAAGCTCTTTACGAGGTTATATTAGAGGGAGATAAGAGCGGCAGACCCTTTCACTTTCCCATTCCCACCATAAATATTACTAAAGATTTTCCCTGGGATGATCCAGCCTTTGATATCATTTTCGAAGCCTCTGGGAAATATGGTACAAATTATTTCGCCAACTACATTAACTCAGAAATGAAACCCGAAGATGTCAGGTCAATGTGTTGTCGCCTTAGGCTTAACCTTACCGAGCTTTATAACCGAGGAGGAGGAGGATTATTTGGTGCCGGTGCCCTAACCGGAAGCATTGGAGTGGTGACAATTAATCTATCTCGAGTTGGATATTTATCAAAAACCAAAAAAGAATTTTTCGAGAGATTGACCAAGATTATGGATTTAGCTAAAGAATCTCTGGAAATTAAAAGAAAAGTTCTAGAAAACTATATTGAAAAAGGTCTTTATCCTTATTCAAGATACTACCTTAGCGGATTGAAAAAAATGAGGGGCAAATATTATGGCAATCACTTTTCAACTATTGGTTTAGCTGGAATGAACGAAGCTCTCTTAAATTTCCTTGGTGAAAATATTGCCTCAAAAAGGGGAAGAAAATTTGCTTTAGAAGTGATGGACTTTATGAGAAAAAAGTTGGTTGAATATCAAAAAGAGACAAATCACATTTATAATTTAGAGGCCACCCCGGCTGAGTCAACTGCTTATCGTTTGGCTCTGAAAGATAAAGAAGTTTATCCAGAAATCATTACGGCCGGGACCAAAGAGATACCTTATTACACCAACTCAACCCAATTGCCAGTAAATTACACCTCAGATCCTTTCGAAGCTCTTAAACTTCAGGATGAACTTCAAACTAAATACACGGGCGGCACTGTTGTGCACCTATTTTTGGGCGAGAAAATTTCTGACACCAAAACCGTCAAAGGTCTTATTAAGAAAGTTTTTGCTAATTTCCGCTTACCCTATATTACTCTTACTCCAACCTTCTCAATTTGTCCGGCTCATGGTTATCTTGATGGAGAGCACTTTTATTGTCCAAAATGCACAATTAAGCAACCTTGCGAAGTTTATTCTCGGATAGTGGGATATTATAGACCCGTTACTCAATGGAACGAAGGCAAGGAACAGGAATTCAAAGAAAGAAAAGAATTTAAAGTTAAAAAAACTGCGCTAACCAAAGTTTAATGGAGATAGGCGGTCTCCAAAAATTAACCTTAATTGATTATCCGCGAAAAATTGCCTGTACTGTTTTCTTAACAGGCTGCAATTTTCTTTGTCCCTGGTGTTATGCCAGGGAATTCGTCTTACCAGAAGAAATAAAAAAGCAGCCAAAAATTTCAGAAAAAGAATTTTTTCAGTTCTTAAAAGAAAGAAAAGGGCTTTTAGAGGGAGTTGTTTTATGTGGTGGAGAGCCAACTATTCACCACAAGCTCCCAACTTTTATAAAGAAGATTAAAAAGATGAATTATTTGGTCAAACTCGACACCAATGGTTCTAACCCTAAAATGATGGGAAAGTTAATCAGTGAAAACTTGATAGACTATGTGGCTATGGATGTAAAGTTGCCCAAAGAAAGGTATTCCCAGGTCTTTAGTAAAAACGCCAAAATTAAAGATATCGAAGAAAGCATTAAAATTTTGAAAAAGGGAAAAGTAGATTATGAATTTCGAACAACGATAGTACCTACTATTCATAAAAAAGAAGATATCATTAAAATTGTCCGCTGGATAAAACCTGCCAAAAGATATTTTTTACAAAACTTCAGACCAGAAAAAACCATTGACCCCTTTTTTGAAACAATAAAACCTTATCCAGAAAGCTATCTTTTAGAAATTCAAAAAATAATTGCTCCCTTTTTTGAAGCTTGCCAGGTAAGATAGATTAGCCCAATGACCTCTTCCAAGATTCTTTTTTATTTTTGTCTTTCTTTTATTGGAGGAATTTTTCTTAATTCAACAGGACGAATATCCTTCTCGTCCTTTTTGCTCTATTTCTTTGGAGTTTTAATTTTAGGAATTTTCTTTATTGTTTTTTTTAGGTACTCTAGAGGGTTGGTGTTTTTGGGCTTTTGTATTCTTTTTTTGATGGTTGGTTTTTGGCGACATCGAATGGCTCAGCAGAAAATTGAAAATGGGGAATTAAGAAATTATTGGGGACAGGATGTTATTTTATTAGGGGTTGTTGATGAAGAGCCCGAAAGAAAAGAAAAGATAACTCAAATGAAGTTTCAAATTGAAAATTTAAATGAAAGGATTTTAATTAGCAAATGGCATTATCCAGAATATGAATATGGCGATAGGTTAAAAATTAGAGGCAAATTAGAAGAACCTCAAATTTTTGAAGGATTTAATTACCAAAATTATTTAGCCAAAGAAGGGATTTTTGGTGTAATGCTACAGCCCGAAATCGAATTAATTGAAAAAAGCCAGGGAAATTTTTTAAAGAAGTTTTTAATTTCTTTCAAAAATAAACTAAACGAAAGTTTAAATAAAAATATGCCCTTTCCTCAAGCTCCTTTTTTGGAGGCCCTGCTTTTTGGAGAAGAGGGGAATATCTCTCAAGCCTGGAAAGAAAAATTAAATAAAACAGGTACTCGCCACATAGCAGCTGTTTCTGGTATGAACATTACCATTTTTACTTTCTTACTCTCTGATTTCCTTTTGTTTTTGGGTTTTTGGAGAAGGCAAGCTTTTTACTCTTCGATTGTTTTGATTTCTCTTTATATTTTGATGATAGGAGCTCCGGCCTCAGCTGTCAGAGCGGGAATTATGGCTGGACTTTTTCTCATTGCCCAACATTTCGGCCGACTTGCTGTAGGTTCCAGGACAATTGTTTTAGCTGCCACAATTATGTTAGTTCTCAATCCCTTACTTTTAATCTCTGACATCGGTTTTCAATTGTCTTTTTTAGCAGTAATGGGACTTATTTATTTTCAACCAATTCTTTTTGATTTTTTTAAAAAAATCCCCAGCTCTTTTCAATTAAGATATAATTTTTCCGGAACACTATCTGCTCAAATTTTTACTTTCCCTCTTTTAATTTATAATTTTGGTCAAATTTCTCCAATTTCACCCCTAACTAATATTTTTATTCTACCCCTACTGCCTTTCATTACCATCTCTGGTTTTATTTTTGCCGTTCTCGGAATCGTCTGGGAGAGAGCAGGACAGATTCTGGCCTGGCCGGTTCATCTTTTATTGACTTATTTAATAAAAACAATTGATTTATTTTCTGAAATTTCCTGGGCCACCCTAACCCTTAAAAATATTCATTGGATTTGGCTTACCCTCGCTTATTTAATTTTGACTTTTATAACCTGGCGCTTAAATGAAAAACAAAAACTAAAATTTCTTAATTATTAGTGCTAAAATAGATTTATGTTGAAAAAATTTTATCCTATTAGGAATCGAAGATTTTCTAATGGAGCCTGGGTAATTTCAGTAAGTATGGGTTATGGTCACCAAAGAACCGCCTTTCCCTTAAAAGATTTGGCCTTTGAGGGAAAAATTATGGCTGCTAATAATTATCAGGGAATTCCAGATAAAGATAGAAAAATCTGGGAAATGAGCCGAAAATTTTACGAATCTATATCTAGGTTTAAAAGAATCCCTCTGATTGGCAACATTGCCTTTTCAGTTTATGATGAATTCCAGAAAATTCTTAGTTTTTATCCCAAAAGGGATTTGTCTCAGCCCAATCTTCAGCTCCATCAAATTTACTCTTTAATCAAAAAGGGGTGGGGGAGGGATTTAATTGAAAGGCTGAAAAAGAAACCTCTTCCCCTAATTAGTACTTTTTTCACCCCGGCTTTTATGGCAGAAATTTTCAATTATCCGAAAAATATTTTTTGTGTTGTTTGCGATGCCGATGTTTCAAGAACCTGGGCACCCCTAAATCCCAGACAGAGCAAAATTAAATACTTCGCTCCTACAGAAAGAGTGGCTGAGAGATTAAAACTCTACGGGATTAAGCCGGGAAATATTTTTTTAACCGGTTACCCCCTGCCAAAAGACAACGTTAGCACTACTCTACCGGTTGAAAAGTTGGAAATTCTAAAATATGATTTATCTCACCGACTCTTAAATCTTGATCCAAAAAGAAAATATCAAAAGCAATATGGAACTTTAATTGAGAGATATTTAGGAAAACTTCCCAATCAATCTAATCACCCTCTAACAATAATGTTTACCGTAGGCGGGGCCGGCGCTCAAAAAGAAATCGGGACCAAAATAATCGAGAGTTTAGCAAAAAAAATTAAAGGAGGAAGAGTAAAAATAATTTTGGTGGCTGGCATCCGGGAGAAGATAAAAGAATATCTTCTCAGACACATCAAAAGTCTAGACTTAGAAAATAAAAACATCGAGATACTTTTTGAAAAAGATATAGATAAATATTTTAAGAGCTTTAATCTAGCTCTTAAAACAACTGATATTTTATGGACAAAACCGAGCGAACTTTCTTTTTATACTGCCCTGGGGCTTCCCATTATCATTGCTCCTCCAATTGGCTCCCAGGAGGATTTAAATCAGGAGTGGCTTTTGAGGTTGGGTTCTGGAATGAGGCAAGAAAATCCAGCTTATACTGACCAATGGTTGTTTGATTTATTGGAAACGGGCTGGTTTGCTGAAGCTGCCTTTCAGGGTTTTATTGAAGGAGAAAAGATGGGAACTTTTAATATAGAGAAAATAATTGGAAAATGAAAAAAAAACCAAGAGTGATTTTAATTATTTTAGGGATATTTGTTTTTCTTTTTTGTTGCTATATTTTAGTGGGAACACCCTCTCAAGCCAAAGAAATTGCTTGGGGAGTAAACTTTTCTCAAAAACACGCTAAAGATCTAGGATTGGATTGGAAAGAGGCTTACCTGGCCCTTCTTGACGATTTAAAAATCAGAAACTTTAAAATACCCACTCACTGGGACCTAATTGAGCCTGCCAACGGAGAATATAATTTTGAAGATTTAGATTTTCAGATAGGAGAGGCTGAAAATCGTGGTGCGAAAATTCTTTTGGTAATTGGAATGAAAACTGGCCGCTGGCCAGAATGTCATATTCCAGGTTGGGCCAAAAATTTGAGTAAAGAAGAGCAACAAAAAGAAATTTTAGAATTAATTGAAAAAACAGTACTAAGATACAGAGACAGGGTTTCTGTAAAAATGTGGCAGATAGAAAACGAACCCTTTTTTCCTTTCGGTGAATGCCCTTGGGTTGATAAAGATTTTGTCAAAGAGGAAATAGAAAAAGTAAAGTCACTCGATTCCCAAAAAAGGAACATTGTCATTTCAGATAGCGGAGAGGGTTCCCTCTGGATTACTGCTGCCCAAATTGGCGATGTGGTTGGTACAACCCTGTATAAAAAAGTTTGGTTTAGTTTTTCTTGGGAAAAGAGAATGTTTCCTTTTTTGCCCCAAAAATTTGGATTTTATGTTTATTATCCTCTTCCCCCCATGTTTTATTGGCGAAAAGCCCAAATTATCCAAAAATTTTTTCAAAAAAAAGTTATCTGCGTAGAAATGCAGGCTGAACCCTGGTGTCCGGTTTTACTTTATGATTGCCCTCTGGCAGAACAAGAAAAAACAATGACCTTAGAGCAGTTAAAATACAATCTTGAATTTGCTCAAAAAACCGGTTTTGATGAATTCTATTTATGGGGAGCTGAATGGTGGTACTGGATGAAAGGTATACAACAAAAACCCGAAATTTGGGAAGAAGTTAAAAAACTCTTTTAATTTCTCTGTAGGCTTTATTATTCCAACGACAGCCAAGAGAATGCCATTTTATGCTTTCTATAATTATTCCCACCCTAAATGAAGAAAAATATCTTCCTTTATTGCTTAAAGAAATTAAAAAGCAAAACTTTAAAGATTACGAAATAATTGTTGCAGACGCTAATTCCAAAGATAAAACAGTAGAAATTGCTAAAAGTTTTGGTTGTAAGATTGTCAAAGGGGGTTTACCAGCAAAAGGAAGAAACGAAGGGGCAAAAGTAGCTCAGGGAGACCTATTTTTGTTTTTGGATGCTGATAATATTTTTTTACCCCCAAATTTTTTGGAAAAATTAATAAAAGAATTTAAGGAGAGAAAATTAAACCTAGCCTCTTTTCCTGTTTATGCCCGGGGAAACAAATTTGACGAAATGGCTTTTAAAATTTCTTATTTTTGGATAAATTTAACTCAGAATTTCTTGCCCCATGCCCATAACTCGATTTTGGTTAAGCGAAAAATCCATGAGATGACTGGGGGATTTGACGAAGAAATAAAAATGGCCGAAGACCATGCCTATGCCCGAGTAGCCAGTAAATTTGGGAAGTTTGGCTTTATTCAAACCGAGCCCGTTTTTACTTCTTGCCGGAGGTTTGAGAAAGATGGTAGGTTCAATACTTATTTAAAGTATTTTTTAGCAGGCATCTATATGTTTTTTCGAGGCAATATAAAAAAAGATATTTTTAAATATAGACTTGACCGCAAGGTTGAAAAAAGCGAAAAATAAACTTAAGATAATTAGTATGGTGGACTATCGGTTGCCAAAATTCGAATTTGAAAAAATTAAAGCGCCCAAAATAAAACCGTTTCCACTCCTAAAGGGACGGAATTTTCGGCCTCTTCTTATTACTATCTTCCTCGCCTCTTTTTTTGGCTTTTTAGCAGGTGCTCTATCCGGAGGCTATTTTTATTTAGAGATAAAAGATTATCTTGCCCAGCTAAATATAGAACTACCACCACCCGAAAAAATAGTTGAAAAAGAAACAATCGTAGAAAAAGAATATGTTCCCCAGACCACTCAGGAAGAAAAAATAATTAAGACAGTTCAAGATGTTTCACCCGCAGTTGTAAGTATAATTATCACCAAAGACCTACCAATTATCGAACAGTATTTTTACGAACCCTTTGAAGAAATGGGACTCCCTTTTGAATTACAAATTCCTCAATACCGCCAAAAAGGAGTTGAAAAAACAGAAATCGGAGGGGGAACCGGTTTTATTGTTTCTGAAGATGGAATGATATTAACTAATCGGCATGTAGTCATAGACGAAGAGGCTGACTATACGGTTTTAACTAATGATGGTCAAAAATTTATAGCCAATGTTTTGGCAAAAGACCCGGCTCAAGATATCGCTATAATTAAAATCGACACAGATAAATCTCTTTCAGTAGCTAAACTAGGAGATTCAGAGAGATTACAAATTGGCCAAACAGTCATTGCTATTGGAAATGCCTTGAGCGAGCTTCAAAATACGGTTTCGGTTGGGGTAATTTCTGGTTTAGGTAGAACCATTACTGCTTCAGGCGGAGGAATTGTTGAAACCCTAGAAGATATTATCCAAACAGATGCCGCCATCAATCAAGGAAACTCAGGAGGTCCTCTCTTAAATTTGAAAGGAGAGGTTATTGGAATTAATACTGCCATGTCCCTGGAGGGAGAAAATATTGGTTTTGCCATTCCAATCAATAAGGCCCAAAAAGACATTGAACAGGTGAAAACCCTGGGAAAAATCGTTTATCCTTTTTTGGGAGTAAGATATGTTTTGATTAATGAAGAAATTAAAAAAGAGGAGAACTTACCAGTAAGTTATGGTGCTTGGATTGTTCGAGGAGACCAACCTGAAGAAGCAGCTATTTTCCCGGGATCGGCAGCTGAAAAAGCAGGGCTTAAAGAGGGAGATATTATTTTAGAGTTCAGTGGTGAAAAAATCACTCCTGAGAACAGTTTAGCTAAGATCATTATGAAATATAATCCAGGAGACCGGGTAATTTTAAAAATTTTAAGAGGAGGTCAAGAAAAAACCGTTATCACAAACTTAGGAGAAAGAAGCGAATAAAGGATTGATTTTTTCTAAAATCGTGTTAATATAAATTTATCTCTATGCTTGGTTCTAATTTTACTCATAAAGCTCAAGAGGCTATATTGAAGGCTCAATCAATTGCTCAAGAAAGAGAACAGCACCAGATTGATGCCCTTCACCTGCTATCTGCCCTTATTTCTCAGGAAGGAGGCATAGTTTTGAATTTACTCCAAAAATTGGGAGTAGACATCGAGGATTTAAAACGAAAGATAAACACCTCCCTTGGAAAAATTTCAACAATCGTTACTCCCCAAGCTTTTGGTCAATTTTATTTAACTCAAGACATGGCCAAGGTCTTAAAAAGAGCTCGAGAAGAATCCCTGAAAATGGGAGACGAGTATATTTCAGTTGAGCATTTGTTTTTAGCCCTTCTTGATACCGAAACCAAAGCCAAAGAACTCTTAATCAAAGCCACTTTTTTAAAACCAGAAGGAGCTATTTTAGAGACCGGTCAATTAGATTACAAAACAGCCATGGAAAAATTAGGCCAGATTCGAGGCGGACAAAGAATTACCGACCCTCATCCCGAGTCTAAATACGAGGTTATTGAAAAATATGCCAATAATCTGACTGCTCTGGCTCGAGAAGGCAAGTTAGACCCGGTTATTGGCAGAGAAAACGAGATTAGAAGGTTAATGCAGGTTCTTTCTCGCCGGACAAAAAATAACCCTGTTTTAATAGGAGAGGCAGGAGTAGGAAAAACAGCAATTGTTGAGGGGTTGGCCCAGAGAATTGTTCAAAATAAAGTTCCCGAAAGTTTGGAAGAAAAAGAAATTATTTCTCTGGATTTAGGGGCTCTGGTAGCTGGTACCAAGTATCGAGGTGAATTCGAAAATCGAGTCAAAGCCCTGCTAAAGGAAGTTAAAAGAGCTAAGGGTCAATATCTTTTGTTTATTGACGAGCTTCATACTTTGGTAGGGGCCGGAGCTGCCGAGGGCGCGATTGATGCTTCTAATCTTTTGAAACCCGCTTTATCTCGAGGAGAATTAAGAGCAATAGGAGCTACCACCCTTAAAGAATACCAAAAGTATATCGAAAGAGACCCAGCCTTAGAAAGAAGGTTTCAGCCAATTTATGTGGCAGAGTCTTCAATTGAAGATACAATTTCTATTTTAAGAGGGATAAAAGAAAAATATGAATTACACCACGGAGTGAGAATTAAAGACTCAGCCCTCGTATCTTGTGCCCAACTGGCAGCCAGATATATCACAGACCGATTTTTACCAGATAAAGCCGTTGATTTAATGGACGAAGCAATGAGCTCTTTGAGATTAGAAATTGAATCAGAGCCAACGGAATTAGCAGAGTTAAAAAGAGCCATCCATAAGCTGGAAATCGAAAAAGAAGCAATCAAAAAAGAAAAGAAAACAGAAAAGAGAAAGAGGGTTATCTCTCGCCAATTAGCCGATTTAAAAGAGAAAGCCAAAGACATTGAATCTAAATGGCAATTGGAAAGAGAAACAATTACTAAAATTAAGCAACTGAAAAAAGAAATAGAAGCTTCCCGTCTTGAGGTAGAAAAAGGAACAGCCGAAGCTGATTTGCAAAAAGTGGCTGAGATAAAATATGGAAAGATACCTCAGTTTATGAAAGAACTAAGAGGAGCTGAAAGAAAATTGGCCCGGCTTCAAAAAAGCCACCCCCTTCTAAAAGAAGAAATTGAGCCAGAAGATATTGCTAAGATTGTTTCCCAATGGACAGGTATTCCGGTTACCCGACTTTTGGAGGCAGAAGCCAAGAAATTAGAAAAAATGGAGAAAATTCTTTCTCGCCAGGTAATAGGTCAAGAAGAGGCCATTTCAGCCGTTTCCAATGCTCTTCGGAGAGCCAGAGCTGGAATTTCAGAAGAAAATCGACCATTGGGCTCTTTCCTTTTCTTGGGACCCACCGGAGTTGGAAAAACTAAAACTGCCAGGGCTTTAGCTGAATTTTTGTTCAATGATGAAAATGCTCTAATTCAAATTGATATGTCAGAATATATGGAGCGCCACACCGTTTCTAAAATGATAGGTTCTCCTCCGGGTTATGTTGGCTATGAAGAGGGGGGGCAATTGACAGAAAAGATTAGGAGAAGACCCTATAGTGTGATTTTGCTAGATGAAGTCGAAAAGGCCCACCCCGAGGTTTTTAATATCTTACTTCAGATTTTAGAAGATGGCAGATTAACCGATGCCAAAGGTAGAATTGCTTCTTTTAAAAATTCAATCTTGATTATGACCTCCAATGTCGGTTCACAATATATTTCTCAGATGGGCGCGATTGGCTTCTTTGGAGAGAAAGAAGAAAAAGAAAAGAGAAGCCTGAGGGAGAAGGTTTTAGAAGCTCTTAAGGAAAGATTTAGACCCGAATTTTTAAACAGAATTGACGAGGTTATCATCTTTAATTACCTGGGCAAAAAAGAAATTAGAAAAATAGTTGACTTGGAACTCCAAAGGGTTGTCGAGAGATTAAAGGATAAAAAAATAAAAACCCAATTTAGTCAAAAAGCTAAAAGTTTTTTAGCAGAAAAAGGTTTTGACCCCAACTTAGGAGCCCGACCCCTAAAAAGAGTTATTCAGAGGGAGATTTTAGACCCTTTATCGCTAAAAATTGTTTCCGGTGATATTTCAGAAGGCGAAAGAGTTGTGATTGATTTAAAAAATAATAAAATTGTTTTTTCAACCTCTAAAGATTTAATTAAAATTGGTAAATCAGAAGCAGGGGTTTCGGTTCGATGAAAATTTCCCAAATCCTAACCATTTTTACCCTGGGGATAGTGGGTGGTATTTTTGCTGACCAAATTTTATGGCCCTACTTTATTGAGAGGCCTCTTTTTTATCAGTATCGTTTAGAGCAAAACCCAATTTATGTGACGGAAAAAAAGGAAATTACCATTAGAGAAAATTTAGCCCTTCAAAATGCAGTTGAAAAAGTAGAAAAAGTAGTGGTTGGCGTAAAAACAAAGACCGAAACAGGCCAGATTTTAGAAGGTTCAGGACTTATTATCACCTCAGACGGTCTTATAGTAACCCTGGCTGAATTAGTACCCAAAGGCTCTATTTTTTCCTTTTTTGTGAGCGAAGAATCTGTCCATTTCCAGATTTTAAAAAGAGACTCAAAAGAGAACCTGGCCTTAATTAAAATTGATAAAACTAATTTATCCACCTTAAGCTTCGCCAATTTAGAAAAAATAAGGTTAGGAGAAAGAGTGTTTTTGGTCGGAATCGTTTTTGAAAAAGAAGGTCCTCAAAAAATAGTTAACGAAGGCATTATTAGGACCTTTAGCGAAGACCTAATTGAGACAAGTATTTTTGAAGAAAACGTCCTCTCAGGAAGCCCTCTTTTTGATATTGAAGGCAATATTCTTGGTCTAAACGAGACTACCAAAGAGGGCCAAGTTTTGACTATCCCAATCAGCAAAATTAGAGAGTTCACCGGCCTTTAAAAAGCTTTATTCTTTTGTTAAAATAATAAATATATGAAAAAACTCTACAAAAGCAAGGAAAATAAGGTTTGGTGTGGGGTTATAGGCGGTATTGGGGAATATTTAAACGTTGACCCAGTAATTTTAAGGGTTATCTGGATTCTCATTGTTGTCTTTACCGGGTTTTTTCCAGGTCTTATTGCCTACTTGTTTGTTGCCCTGATTGTTCCCAAAAAACCAAAATAATTATTATTTTAACATCAACCATTATGATTTTGCCCGAGATTTTTCTCGGGCTTTTTATTGTGTTGGGGTTTTACTTCATATAGTATTTCACGATATAATTCAACAAAGACCAGAAGTTAAAGCCATGGCCAAAAATAAGGAGAAAAAGTCCAAAAAACCCCTTGAGGAGTTCGAGTATTTCAAAAGCCAAAGAGAAAAAGACTTATTGAGGTGGTTTTTAATGGGAGATGTGTTTTTTTTGATTGCCACCCTTATCCTCATGTTTATCAGCGAGGAAATTTTAAATTTAGGGATTTTAACCTGGCCCAACTACTGGATTTTATTTCTCGGTAACCTTATATTTATTCTTTACTTCTTGTTTTGTTTAATCAAGGATTTTAAGGTTTGGATTTTAAAATATGTAACAGCCGTATTCTCTCCCTTATTGATAATCGGTTGGATTTATTTTACCGACATCCAATATGTCAAAATATTATTTATTGCACCCGTTCAGCTTATCATGCTAGCTGGACTCCTTTTTTATGACACCACAGTCCTTTTTATTTCCGCCCTTACAACCATGATCTATATGACCCTTTTGTTTTTACATTATTTCAGAAGCGGTGTTGCATTTCCCCTATATGAGATTTATTTAACTTATATGTTTTGTATTGTGAGCGTAGTATTCAGTTGGCCTCTACTCCAGCGAACCAGAATCTACCTTGTCGAACTTCTCGAAAAAAGAAGAGAAGCAGAAGAAGCCAAATCAGTTCTCGAAGTCAAGGTTCAAGCTCGAACCAAAGAACTCAGAGAATTAACCCAGAACTTAGACCAAAAGGTCAAAGCAAGAACTACAGAACTCCAAGAAAGAGTTAGCCAACTAGAAAGATTCCAAAAACTCACCATCGGCAGAGAATTAAAGATGGTAGAATTGAAAAAAGAAATTGAAGAAAAAAGCAAAGAAATTCAGAGGTTGAAAAAAGAATTAGAGAAAATATAAAGTTTTTAAATTATTTTGTATTTCTTTTGCCCGAAAAATTTTCGGGCTTGATTTTTTCTACTTGAGATGTTAAGAAGAAATAGTCACTTTCCAATTAGAAAAAGGAGAGAGGGAGAAAATGGAGAAGCATCAGGTTATAAAAGAGGTAATAGCTTATCTCCAGGCAGAAAAAAGCCGACTAGAGCAAGATTTTTCTAATAAAGAAAAACAATATAGCCAAGTAGTCGTGTCTTTTTCAGAACTTTCTTTTACTCCTTTTTGGAGACAGCCCCTGAAACCACTTTTAAAGAAATTTCTAGCCAGAAGGGCAGAAAAATTAAGAAGGGAAATTTTAAATCTAAGGCTAAGAATCCAGGAATTTACCCAGGCCATCGTTGATTTGAAGAAAGGAATATATTTCACAGCCATACCCCTTATGAATCAATTATCAGATAGACATTTCTTCTATCCACTACTCAGTCCAGTAATCAGTATTGCCCCCGTCTATCAAGCTTCAAGACCAAACCTAACATTTTACTATATTCTCGACCTGACGAAACGGCTTATTACCTTGCAGAAAGAAAGAGAGTAAAAAGTCCTTAACCGTGTTTTCAACACGGTTTTTTTCTTGACAATCTCCTCAATTATCTAAAAAATAAAATAACATGACTTTTTTCCCGGTACAGGGCATTAGAGAAGAAAGGGTTTTAAGTCGACAAATTATTTTTGCTATTATTTTAGCTCTGGGAATTTTTCTGTATTTTTGGGCAAAATTAATTGATGTCCAACCTGAAATTTTCCAGACACTTCCAGCTGCTATTTTTGAAACAATCAAAGAAGCAGTTATTACCCAAGAAACCTTTGAGGAAATACCTGAAACTTTCATACCCCAAGAGAAAACATACCTTGAAATAGCTGAAAAAGGAGAGGGGATTACTCATTTGGCTCGAAGAGCCCTGAAACAATATCTTCAAGAAAGCCCTCAATTTTTTGGTCTGACTCCGGAACATAAAATCTATATTGAAGACCATATTGCCAAGAAAATGGGTGGTGGCTGGTTAAAATTAGGCCAGGAGCTTGAAATTTCCGAAGATTTGCTTCAAGAATCTATTGAAAAAGCCAAAAACCTTTCCCCAGAACAACTTGAAAACCTGGAGCAATACTCCCAACTCGTTCCCTCCCTCAATTACTAAAAAAGTCCAGATTTTAACCTAATAAAAAGGTAGGACACTCTCTGTCCCACCTCTTTTATAGCCCTATGAACAACTTTCTAAGGTTCAACCTTGGAAAGTCTATTCTCTTTAATTACTCTGTCGGAATATAAGGCGCACAAGCTGGCACCTGGCTAAGAGCAATTAGAGCATCTTGGCAGGCTTGAACTCCAGCCATACACTCAGCTAATCCAGCCTGGAGTTGAGTTACCCCGGCTCCACATTCTTGCAATTGTGTTCCCAGGTCTGTTGCTATAACCTTGCACTCATTTGCGCCCGAATACAGTCTATAGGTAAAAACACCAAGAACAACCAGCGCTAAAACTAAAACAATTATTACAATAGATTTTTTGTCCATTTTCAATTTTGCTTTTTAATAGGGTCTTATCGACCTTTTTATTTATTTTAACCTATTTACTGCCAAAACAAAACCCCGTAACTAAATGTAACGAGGTCTTTCCTCGTTACGTTATAAAAAGGGGCGGGGCAACGGAAAGTTTTCCACAAAGTGGGTGGTTGTCTTTTCTTTTTAGTTTTTTATACAATGGAACAATATGTCTAAGAAAATAATTGTTTTGGTTTTTGTTGTTTTACTCCTCGTTGTTGGAGGAGTTTTTTGCTGGCAAAAAAGAGAAATTAAAGGAAGCCCAGACGATTATGTGATTCAAGAAACACCTGAGGGGACAATTGTTGAAAATGAAAGGGCGGGATTAACAGTAAAGGTTCCAGGGGGTTGGATCACAGAAAAAATAGAAATAATGGAGGGGTCGGTGGTGTTTTATACGCCGGATATAGAGAGTGTGAGGCCGAATAAAAAGGACAGTTTACCGCTTAAGAAAGGGTGCATGATTGAGATGGCCGTGGATTATCTAACAAGAGACCTTGAAGAACTTGAAAACATTGCTAAGGAAGAACATAAAGCATTCGTAATGAAGTCTGACATGTTTGAAATGATAGAGGTGGATAACATACCCGCTTTTAAAAACACCTTTGATTGTACAGAATTAGGTTCCTCTATTGAGGTGTATATACCAAGAAAAGATATATTATATGGATTTAGGATTGCGATGGGCGCCGAAAACACCGAGGGATGTTTTCAGGCATTTGATGAACTTTTAAAAACGGTGTCAATTAAATAGTTCTTTTTATGACTAAACAGTTTTTTCATAATTTTCTACTAATTTCTTTAGTAGCTTTTTTGATTTTTCCTCAAGGTGTTTTAGCCGAGATTACTCTTTCCCAAGAAGATACTCATAATTTATTAAATGCAGTTCAGCAGGGACTGATGGATGAATGGATTGATTTAACTACTTCTCCGAGTTTTGCTGAGCCGGAAAAACAGGCCGCTTTATTTTTAATCCGAAACGCAATCCAAAACAAAGAATTAGAATACATTCTTCAGGAGCTTCCCCTACAGGCTTTGAGCAATTTAGTTAAAATCACTACGTTTTTGTTGGGTCATCCGGAAGCAGGCGCTTTTTTAGAAAGACTTGAAAAAGAGAGTGTTGAAAAAGCAATTGAAATAGCCATCGATTGGTTACTTCAAAATGAGGTCAAAGTAGCTTCAGGTAGCTTAACTTATTCTTTTACTTCTTATAAAGGCAATCTTCAGGAATCATTTTTTTATTATAGTTTGGCTTATAAATATTTAATTAATGAATATGGGGAAATAACAATTGAATTTTATTCACCTGAAGAAATTGAGCCCCAAGGCTCTACAGCAAGAGCTATGTGGATGAAAGAAAGCTATTGGGAGTTTGCAGATTGGCAAGCACAGGGCAATGAAAAATTGGGTCCTTTTATAGTTAGAATTAGGGGGAGGGTTGTAAAAACAGACCTCGGCGGATATAAATGGGATAAAACTCTAAGTGCGGAAGTTACCTTTTCTGAGCCAATTCCTGAATTTCCTGGAGGAAAGCCACTTACTTTTTGGGAGAGAATGAAGCAAGAGCTTATCAGGAGCATTGTTGAAAAAATTTTGCCCGTTCCCTTTGAATTAGTAGAATTTTTTCAATCAAAACTAATCGGTTCAGTTGAGCCCCTAGAGCAAACAATAACCGAAAAAGAAAAATCTCCTGATGTGGAACAAGAAACCGAGCCCGAAGGGGCAAACGAACTGAAATCAGGGGAAGAAACGAAAACAGAACCACAAGACAAAACAAAACCAACTCTTCAAGAAATCCAAGAACTTTTAGATGACATCGCTGAAAGAATTGACGTGATAAGTCAAGAAACGAACGAATTAGTGGGAGAAGAAAAGCCATCTACTCCGGAAGAATCTGAAGAAGAGCAAGAAGAAACGACAGAGGAGGAAATAGAGGAAGAATCTGAAGAAGAAAAAGAACCAGAGGAGAAAGAAGAGGAAAAAATGGTGACTATTTGTCAAAGAATCCCCGAAGATTATCCTCTTAGAAATAAGGTTATCATTAATGAAATTGCTTGGATGGGCACAGTCAATTCTGCAAATGATGAATGGATTGAGCTAAAAAATATTTCCAACGAACCCATTAATTTATCCGGTTGGCAACTTCTGGATAAAGATCAACAAATAAGAATAATTTTTGTGCAGGAAGACTTCCCACACAGCTCTTTCGGCAGTTTTTATCTTTTGGAAAGAACCGATGACGATTCCGTACCCAATATTACAGCAGATTTAATTTATACCGGGGGCCTCAGTAATACAAATGAAGCCCTATATCTTTTTGATGAAAATTGTCAGCTTCAAGACGAGGTGGTAGCCAACCCAAACTGGCCAAATGGAAATAGTGGTTCTAAAAGAACCATGGAGCGTAAAAGCAATTTAGAGTGGCAGACAAGTGCTTATATTGGTGGTACCCCAAAAGGAGAAAATAGCAGCGGATACATTGTAATTCCCAGTAGTTACACTCCACCTCCCTCACCCTCTTATCCTAAAATTTTTATTTCCGAAGTTCGAATTTCTCCAATCACTGAAAGATTCGTTGAGCTTTATAATCCTAATAACTACACAGTTGATCTAACTGGTTGGTATATTCAAAGAAAAATTGGAGATGGGTCACCTTCTTCTTTTGTTTCCTCTCCCAATTTTGAAGGGAAAATAATTGGTCCTCTTGATTATTTTCTTGTAGCCCATTCCTCCTCTACCATTGCTTCTTCAGCTGATATTCTTTTAAATCTTACTCTTACTTCAAACAACACTCTTTTGCTTAAAAATCCCAAAAAAGAAATCGTAGATGAGATTAACTGGGAAGAAATTGAAGAGGGCCTTAGTTATGGACGCCATTGGGATGAAACAGCTAATAATTACTTAGATGAGTGGGAAATTCAAACACCCACGCCAAAAACAAAAAACAGCCAGCCACCAGCAGAGGAGTCTCAAGAAGAAAAGCAAGAAGAAGCCCCAACTTTAGAAGTGATTATCAATGAAATTGCTTGGATCGGAACGAGGGCAAATTCATTTGATGAATGGATTGAGCTTTACAACAATACAACCTCAACCATTGAGCTTGCTGGCTGGAGATTGGTTTCTTCTGATGGAGAGCCAGACATATCTTTTTCAACCTCAACCGCAGCTACAACTACTATTCCCGCCCAAGGGTTTTATTTGATAGAAAGAACCGATGACGATAGTATCAGCGATATTCCAGCTGATTGGGTAGGGATTTTTGGAAATGGCCTCAAAAACAATCCAAACTGCGAGATTTTATTTCTTTATGATCAAAATAATAAATTAATAGACCAGACTGTTTGTTTTGAAAATGGTGATTGGCCAGCCGGGAAAGCTAGCCCAGATTATATAACAATGGAAAGAATTAAATCGAACGAACTGGGATTGAGTTCTGAAAATTGGGCAAGTAATAATTTAATTACCAGAAATGGTTGGAGCGCCGAAGATAAAGAAGGCAAGAAGTATCCAATCAATGGTACACCAGGGGCTCCAAACTCCATTTCAATTTCGCCCACAATTATTTCTAGTTTGCCTTTTGACGAATTTATTAATGAAATTACTTTAACTCAACTTTCTAGTCCTTATATTATTCAGCAAATAATTTTTGTCCCTGAAGGAAAGAAGTTAAAGATTAATCCGGGCGTGATTTTAAAATTCGATGATTCTACAGAAATAGAAGTTAAGGGCGATTTAGAAGCAATTGGTGGGGAAGAAAATAAAATTATTTTTATGAGAAATTCTACTTCGACCCCACCAAATGACCGTTATAGAATTCATTTTATTGGAAGTTTAAATTCTAAAATAGAAAAGGCGAAATTTTTAGAGGGCGGAAGATTAACCTATGTTCCTTTCTATAAACCCTGGGGGATTATTGCGGGGGTTTTAGATATAGAAAATAGCCAAGTTTCTATTAAAGACTCTTCTCTAATTCAGTTTTTTCCCATAGGGATTCTTCTTAACGCAACGTCTACTATCGAAAATGTGGAATTTTTTGGTAGTGAGGGCTCGAATTACGCCACAAGCACTACCGCCCTTTTAATTGGAGAGGGAGGTTCGATAATAAAAAATTCTATCTTTCGAGGAAATGAAATCGGAATAAAAATTTCAGGAAACACAACGCCTAAAATTGAAAATAATATTTTTGAGAATAATGATATCCCAATCTATCTTTCTATACCAGCTTATCCATTTTTTTTAAATAATCAGGCACAAGATAATAATTTAAATGGAATTTTTGTAGGAGGGGGGGATATTATTTTTGATACTATCTGGCAAGCTGATTTGCCTTATGTGGTGGGTCCTAAATCAATTCAGGAAGAAGCCATTTTAACTTTAGAAAAGGGGACTGTGGTAAAATTTCAAGATAGGTCTGGATATGCCGGTTACTTCGAAGTTTATGGAAGAATAATTGCTAAGGGAACTTTAACAGACCCGGTTGTTTTTACCTCGATTTACGATGACGAGTTTGGCGGAGATACAAACAACGACGGAGCCTCTACTTTGCCAAATCAGGGAGATTGGAGCTTCCTCAGATTTTTTGCTTCTAGTTCAATTTTAGATGGAAGTATCATTAGATACGGTGACGGGCAATGTAAATGGGGTTCTTGTTGGGGAGCAATTACCCAATTAGAAGGAGTCGAGCTACAGATTAAGAATTCAATAATCGAAAAAAATATATTGGGAATTTTCAGCAATGAGACAAATTGTGAAAAAACTTTTGAGAAAATTAGATTTGAAAACGTCCATTTTTCAGAGAACGAAAGAGATATTAGTCTTATAGGAGGAGAGGCCTGTCCTCCTCCTTAATAAGCAATTAGTTATTAAACCAAAATGTAACGAGGAAAGACCTCGTTACATTATTAATGGGGACGAGAGGGATTCTGTCCTGAGTCTCTTTGTTGACAGAAATTGGGTTTAAATATAAAATTTTAAGACAAGAAAAAAAGGAGAAAGAGAAGTTGGGAAATAAAGAGCGAAGGCAAAAAAAGAAAAAGGCGCGAAAGATAAGGGGTAAATAGAAGGCACTTTCTTGCTAATAATGTTCTTTACAAAAACTAAAAGCCCTGCGAAAATATCAAATATTAACAGGGCTTTTTTCTTGTCTGAAAATTGCTCTGTCTTAAGAGATTTTTACCATCTGCAAACAGGATAGCCGTAAGAATATTTGTCTATTAAAAGACCATTTTGGTCTAGCAAATAAAGAGCATCGCAGTCATTGCTAACAACAATTTCCGAATCCATGTAAATATGCCAGCTATTTTCTATGAAATCTTCATCTTGGGAGTAATTTCTAAAACAGCCACCGTAGTTCAGATTTTCATTAAGATAAGAAACGCATTCTGAATCACTCGAAACCCTAAAATTGTTAGAGTGATCTGGAGTATTACATTGCCCCAACCAAAGAATAAACTCTTGACAATAGGGATGGAGATGAGAAATCTCTTCTCTTTTAGGTATTGGACAATTTCTCGAAAGGGGAATGGGAAAGTCACGAGAATATGCCAAATATCCCAAACACTTATTTGGTCTGAAATTTCTACCGCTTCCAAATGGATTTAAGCTACCAGACAAATATACCATATCGTTCTTTTCAATGAAAATACTTTCTGTAGGAACCGAGTTATAACCAGGGAGATATTTTTCTATTCCCGTAGGAATGGTAAATGTCCCCCCACTTCCTTTAAGTTGCCAGCCAGTAATGTTAATTTTTCCTTTATTTTCAAGATAAGTGCTCAAGGTTATCAGAGAGGGATAATAGGAGGTTTTGGGTTGAACACTAGAAATTCTTACTTTATCAAAATAAGGAGAGGTATTAATTACGAAAGTTCTTCTCGCCGGAGTCGGATCAATTATCTCATTAATTTTTGCCCGAACTGAAAAAGTATATTTTTGGGGACCCGGGGGTAATATTATTATTCTTTCTTTGTGCCAGGTTGAAACCCAATTGCTATCAAATCCTTCAATTTTGGTTTCAAATATTATCCAAGTTTCAGCTTGTTCTGGAGAAACTTTAGCATCGAATCCAAAAGTAACCTGATTCGTCGTCCCTATAATTTCTCCTTCTTCCGGACCAGAAACTATATAAGTGTCTACCAAAACTTTTGGCTTTATTTGCTGGGGATAAGTTTTTACTTCCTGGGAAGGTTGGGTTTCAGTAGTTTCACTAAGGGGTGTTTCTTTTTCTGGTAGGGGTTCTTGTTCTACTACGGTTTCTTGAGATTGGGAAATCTCCGCCTTTTGGGTGAAGGGAGGAATGGTGCCTGCTGTAAGGGAAATAATAATAAAGAAAAGCAAAATAAAAACAATTATGTCTTCCATACCTTTCACATTAAACCACAAAAAGAAAAAAAAGGCAAGGGTAAGTGCTTTGACCTCTTTTTATATTTTTGCTATAGTTTTTTAACTGTCATCATGGACAAGAATTTTTTAATAAAACTTACTACAAATCTTTATCGGCTTACCTTGCTTTTTCCCAAAAAAGAACCATTGAGATATAAAACCAGAGAGTTAGCTGATGAGATTTTAGCTAACTGCGTTTTAATATTGGGCGGCAGTCTTCATAAATCTAAAAATTTGGTTTTAGAAGCTGAAAAGGACCTGGAGGTTTTAGATGGTTATTTTGAGGTAGCTAAAAGTCAAAACTGGGTTTCACCTTTTGATATTTTGGAAATTCAAAAAGAATATAGTAAAATAAAAGATGAAATTGCCAGATTGGCAGCCTTAGAATCAATTCAGGAAAAAATTAAAGACCCCCAATCAGCAAGTTTGGAGCCAATAGTTGCTTTAGACAGCAGAACAAAAGAAAGAGGAAAACGAGAAGAAAAGATTTTGGAGGTTTTAAGAGAAAGAGGTAGAATTCAGGTTGGTGAGTTAAAGCAAATTTCCCCCCAAATAAGCAAAAGAACCCTTCGCAGGGATTTTAGGGCTTTAATAGAACAAGGATTAGTCGAGAGGATAGGTGAAAAAAACGATACCTTTTACCAGCTTAAAAGGTAGGACAAGTTTTGGTAGGACACATTGTGTCCTACTTATCTCGCTTGTTTTTTATGGATAATCTAAAAAAACAATTCAGTAAAATATATAACCAATATATCGAGCGGATATACCGCTTTGTTTATTTAAAAGTTAATTCCCAGGAAATAGCTGAAGATTTGTGTTCAGAGACATTTTTAAGGGGGTGGGAAGCATTTAAAGGCGCTCAAAATTCGAATAACGAAATCCCTAAAATTGAAAATCCCTCAGCTTTTTTATATAAAATTGCCCGTAATTTAATTACTGATTATTATCGGGAAAAAGGTAAAGCCCAGATTGTTTCAGCGGAAAGCACTATAATGGTAGATCCCAGAATGAACCCAGAGGAAAAAATGGCTCAAAATTCAGAAATGGAAACAGTTAGATTAGCTCTATCTACCCTAAAAGATGACTATCAAAATTTAATTATCTGGCATTATTTGGATGGTTTTTCAGTATCTGAAATTGCTCAAATGATGGACAAATCAGAAACTGCGGTTAGGGTTCAGCTTCACCGAGCTTTAAAATCTCTGCAAAATGAGCTTAATTTAACCTAGATAAACCTGTGCGGGAAGACTTCTCGCAAAGAGGGAAAATAAAGCTAATAATAAAGCTAATTTAGTGTAATAAAATAGTGATTTTTTCGTCATCTTTATATAGAAATGATTACTACTGACGCTAATTTAGTCAGAAAAATTCAGGTCCTCAAGCAAATCAAACCCAGAAAAGACTGGGTTATTTTGACTAAAAGCCAGATTTTAGACCAAGAACCAGGCCTTATTGAACAAATCTCTACTTTTCTCAGCATTCCTCTTCAATATAGAGGGCCTGCTTTTGTTACTTTAGTTAGTATGGCAGTTTTGATAGGGGCTTTTGTTTTTGCTCAAAATACCTTGCCTGGCGATGCCCTTTATCCTCTTAAAAGGATTACAGAAAGAAGCCAGGCAGTTTTTGTTTCTGAGGAAGAACTGCCCAGATATAATCTGGAAATTGCTAATAAGCGCCTGGAAGATTTGACTGAAATTGCTCAAACCAACCAGGTTAAAAAATTAGCCCCTGCTTTAAATGAATTTGAATCCAGCGTGGCAGAAGCTGCCCAGAATTTAGCTAAAATAAAAGAGCCAGAAAAAGCATATGTGGCAGGTAAGGCTTTAGTAAAAGAGATTCAAAAATTAGAAGAAAAAAAGCAAAAAATCGAGACATTTGGAGTGGTGGTGGGGGATGCTCAAGAAGTAGAAGAGGCGTTGTGCGATTTTGTGGAAAGAGAGATTGAAAATTTGGGTACTCTTTCTGAAAGACAAGAAGAGCTTTTAGTAGAAGCTGAGGAATATCTGGCAGAAGGAAAGTGCAGTCTGGCTTTTGAAAAAATTTGGCTTTTAAGTTATCCACAGGAATAATCTTGATGAAAGATTTATTATTAATTATTATTGAAAAATTGAATAGTCGCGCCTCGCGGCTAATACGTAAAGTCGCGAGCTTTAGGTCGACGCGACGGGTATAAAAATAAAATTAATTAAAGATTAAAGAAAAGAAATAAAATGAATTTACTAAAAAAGATTGTAGTTATTGCAACTATTGTTAGTTCCTTAGTAATGTCTACCGGACCTGCCTTAGCAGTGACCGCAGCTGACCTTCAAGCACAAATTAATGCTTTGTTAGCTCAATTAGCAACCTTACAGACCCAATTGGCTACCTTGCAGGGACAACCCACTGTGACTGGTTGTACTATTACCAGTTTTGACCGCAACCTTAGCCAGGGAATGTCAGGGGATGATGTAAAATGCTTACAGATAGTTTTGAACTCATCTGCTGATACTAAATTGGCTGATTCTGGTGCAGGTTCACCTGGTAATGAAACCACTTACTTTGGGCCTATAACCAAGGCAGCAGTTATAAAATTTCAGGAAAAGTATGCTAGCGAAGTGCTGGCGTCCTGGGGTTTGACTGCTGGTACTGGTTATGTTGGCTCAACCACCAGAACTAAACTGAATGCGCTGTTAGGCGTTGTTGTACCAACACCACCGGTGGTCGGTGTTCCGCTAAGTGTTAGTTTGGCTCTTGATAATCCTTCGGCTGCCAATCTTCAAAAAGGCACTGCTAACAATGTTGTAGCTAAATTTACCTTTACTGGAAGCGATGCAGCAGATACATACATTACCGGATTAACCGTTAAGCATTACGGAAATGCTCTCGATTCTGCTATTCCTTATGTGAAAATCTTTGATGAGAACAATATTCAAATTGGTACAGACCGCACCGTAATCGGAGGTCTATCCAACTTTGTTCTCGTCCCAGCTTTAGTTGTTCCAAAAAATGGTACAAAAACCATTAGCTTAACTGCTAATATTCTTGCTACCGCTGAAACATTAACCACTGTTCAATTAGGAATTGATGCGGCAAGCGCTATTTCTGGAGCAACCTTTACTGGTAGTTTCCCAATTAAGGGAAATGTTTTCACTATATTTCCTGCGGGGACACTTGGTAGTTTAACCTTAGGTGACTACGGAGTTCCGCCAAGGATTGCAGTCAAGATTGGTGAAAAAGACATTGTTTTAGAGAGCTTCATTGTTTCGGCTGGTTCTCGTGAAGATGTAGTGATAAGCCAGATGACGGTGAAGAATACTGGAAGCATTTCCGATTCTGATATAACTAATATCAGAATTAGAGAGGTTGGTGGAGCAGTTGTGGCTGGTCCGGCTAATTTAGCCAATAAGAAAGCCACCCTCAATC
>JGI2171J19970_10000038_pt1 | contig 47720 bp, 49 predicted proteins | sample DeeMarSWOR324_28_FD_19970 | JGI IMG/M metagenome (IMG submission 19970) | reverse complement strand
TAACATGGTACATGTGAATTACTATGGAAGATTGATTGAGGAAATTGCATTTTGACATCCGAGGTGACAACCCTTTTTCGTTGCAGATGTTACGTTTACAACTTTTTTCCTTTCAACAGTGTATACCATTGAGTTGCAAAAATTCCATTTTGTAATGGGTTACTCCAGTAACATATTTTTCACACTCACTGCAGCTCCGATAGCGGTGGCATATTCTGCATACTTGGGTACACTGAATTTCATTTCGAACATCTTCCCCCTGTCNTTCATGATGTCCACCAGTTTTTTTACCCTTACCAGTTTTCCAGTCAAGACGATATTCTCGTGATGACACGCACGGGCTGCAAAAACACTCATGACCATGAGGGCTTCTGCAATCAAATTGATGATAGCTAACGCCTTGTCTGCATCTGAAGAATCTTCTGCAACCTTTCCGAAATTGGAAGCAGTAGCATCTGCAGGAATTGAACCCACTGGTCCGCGTGCAATATCTCCCACAGATAAGTCCACATTTCGCAAATTCCCCTTTTCTGCCAGAGCTTCCAGCGTTTTCAATGTATTAATATTCAGTATGTGCTTTGCCAGACCGAGCAAGCACCCACCACCCACACCAGTACCACCAAAATGGGTGATCTTACCATTTTTAACTGATACAAAAGGAGTGCCAGTCCCCATGGAGACTACTAAAGCTTCATCGAGTCCAGCCAATGTTCTTCCACCAATACCAATGGCTGAAATCTCATCTATCTTTTTCAAAGGAATACCTAAAATCGTGTTGTCAATGGAGGATGCTCCCCCTCCCGTAGCTACAATAGTTTCAATATCAGTGAGAGAGCATCCTAACGTGGTAATCAATTTCCCCAGCGCCCCTGAAGCTGCTGCCACAGGATCTGAAGCAGTGATGCTAATTACCCGTACCACGTTCTTTCCCTTGATGGCCACTGCATCTGTGGTCGTACCGCCTATGTCTATGCCAACGATCATTGCGTCCTCCTGCCTCTTGCCGTATATAAGGCTATGGTTAGAGTTCTGGGACATAATTTTCGGCGATTCCTCTGTATTGATGTAAACCCTTTTCCAGTATTCTTTGGGGCATCGACCTGTACTGTCTTCGGGACCACCTCTTTTTGTCCACATGTTTGGCTTCGTGTGTAACACAGTTCTATCGAGAGTTGTATTCTTGAAGGGACAATCTTCTTCCCAGGACCTTGACAACGACGAAAGCGACAATTACATTTGCTATTATAGATAAGGTCACCGCTGGGAAGGATATGGCTATCCATATAATGGCAAAGAAGGCAAAGAACCCCGGATTTTCAGAAAGGAATGCTAAAGCTGGCATACTTTCTGATAATCTTTGTGAGAGGCTGGTAAACACCGCAGTCATATCGGGGGTGGCTCCTCCTGATGCGAGCATCAGTGCTATGAACAAAGCAATCATTCCTGAAGTGAATATATACCGTGAGAACTGGCCCGCAACCACTGCGTACTCCGCTTTTATCTTTTTGGAAAGCTTGTACGCAAAAGCAGCCATTAGAGCATCACCTACTCCTGCAGGAAGCTCAATATACCAGACACCAGTCCACAGGGAAACACCTATACCCTTTATGATGCCAACGATGAATCCCACAGGCCAGGGGCATACCACTGCGGCTACAATCACAGGGGTTGAACCTAAGTTCGGGTTTCCGAAGTGCAAAGGTACCACTAACCGGGTCATGACGATGGCGAGGGCACCAAAAATTCCTGAATATGCTATTATTCGTGAGCTCATACCTTTTGAGTTCATTGAATCACCTCTTTGAAATAAGTTGAAAGATAGGTTATCATCTCATGAATAGATGATCGTAAATTAGCTCTATTATCAAATTCATAGGTTGAAAGATCTGAAAGGGATTTCATTTCCTTTACCGTGGATATCATTGCTGGAACTGTTCTCACAACGTTATCCACTATGGTTATATCAGCATACTGAGCTGTTCTGGACAAAGGGTTCAGATCAATTGCTATGACGAATTTTCCCATTCTCTTCAAAGCTTCTGTCCTGTCTCCATCCTCTAAAGCTACTAAGATCACGTCCCCTTTGTATATGCCTCTTCTGTCCACTTCCCCCCTCCTTGATGATAACCCAGGTATTCTTTCCGCATAATTTGGATCTGCACCCAAAATGGTAATGTTCGCATCTATAGATGTAAGTTTTCTGTGTATTGCCTTGACCCTTTCCTGGGTTTTGTAAAATAGATTTATCTCTAAAAATGCGGGGACCACCTGAGAGAGTGTAATAATTTTTTCTGGTACTAAAGCAGCAGTGTTACCATTTACCGATATGACTGGATGTTCAGCACACAAAAGATGAGCACATGCAGCTCTTATACTCTTGAGAGCAGGTTTAGTTGTTTTTTCTCCTAGTAAATAGTCAAAAGCTTCTCCTCTTCCGTGGGCTATCAACCCAGCCTTTGCCAAAATGCCTTCATCTAACGCTTTTTCAACCTTTTTTCTTAACACTAATGATTCATATCTTGGATGATCTTCAGGTATATCTACCATGCTCCTCCCTCCTGTATATCTGATATGAAAATTGCTCCTGAAAAGCTTTCAATGATAGAAAGCGCTTCCTGCATGTCATCCTCTCTGATAAACGAAAATACACTCTTCCCCAGCATCACCATAGATGATAATGACACCCCATCCAGAGCTTTTACAACCTCTTTTATGTCCTCATCATGAATTCCTATTCTTTCTGAGAATCTCTTTGAAAGGGTTATCATATTCTCAGGTGTAGGCTGTGCCAAAAGATCTCTCAGACACTTTTCTCCTTCTTTTTTTATTTCTTCCATCTTTTTATCATCTTTTAATATGTTATCCGTCTTTATCTCGCCCATTGAAAAAGATAAAACCTTCAATTTCTTATCCAAAAGAATGTTATCCACAATTCCGTACAACCCTTCTGAAACCCGTATCTCAATTCCCCCTCTCAATTGTGAGACCACATCTCCTAACCCAGTCTTGGTTTCCACTTCGACTTCGTGAGCTATTTTAGCGCACTGGTACCTGGTGAGAGGAAGAAATTCGGAAAAGCACAGCGATAAACTCAAAGCAGCTGCCCCACTGGCTCCAAATCCAGCTCCTACAGGTATCTCCAGGTCGTGATGAACAGCAACTCCAACTCCTTTCAATTTTTCACGAAATCGTTTTGAAATTTCTTCTGAAACCGGTGCATCCTCTTTTTTTCCGTTTATATATACTGTAACTGTATTAATATCACTTAAGAGCTCCACAACAGTGTACACTCCATGAGCTATGCAGACACCAGCACCCACTGATCCTGTTGCTTCAGGAGTCTCATGTATGCGAGGGGAAAAGAACCCTGTTATGTGTCCTGGTGCAAAGTGAGAGTGGGATCGCATGGAGGATGCTCTTCAGTATGGTATTTAATGATTTTGTATATACGTAATATAGGATACTTCTTGAATCTATATTCTATATAGAAAAAATATATATGGGGTTTGCTCAAACAAGGAGCGTGCACCGAAAGTTGATTCAAGGAACAAAATCAGAGAAATTGTCTGGAAAAAGAATTGTCCTCTGCGTATGCGGGAGCATAGCTGCTGTAGAATGCATAAAATTGGCGAGAGAATTAATGCGCCATGGTGCTGAGGTTTTTTCTGTGATGAGTGATGCTGCCCAGAAAATTATCCACCCCTATGCTCTGGAGTTTGCTTCTGGGAACCCTGTGGTGACAGAACTTACAGGAAAGGTAGAACATGTGGATTTAGTAGGAGATTATCCAGGGAAGGCTGATTTGGTGCTGGTGTGCCCTGCAACAGCCAATACTATATCAAAAATTGCCAGTGGGATTGATGATACACCAGTGACCAGCGTAGTATCTACCGGGATTTCACATGTGCCCATTTTAATAGTTCCTGCCATGCATGCATCCATGTATGAGAACCCGATCATCAAGAAGAATATACACTTCTTAGAGGAGGAGGGTATTACATTCTTACATCCTAAAATGGAAGAAGGCAAGGCCAAACTTCCTGATATAATAGATATTGTGTATGCTGTGATGAAAGAGTTGTATGAAAAGGATCTTGCAGGCAAAACTGTTTTGGTAACTGCAGGGGGTACTATAGAGGAGATAGATGATGTTCGGTTCATAGCAAACAAAAGCAGTGGTAAAATGGGGATGTATATTGCAGAAGAGTTCGATTTGAGAGGGGCTTCTGTGACGCTCGTACTGGGGAGAACTTCTGAGAAGCCTATGGTGGATACTGTGGTTCGAGCTGGATCTTTTGGAAAGATGTATGAAGCTGTGATGGAGAGGGCTTCATCTGATATTATCGTTTTGGCTGCAGCAGCATCGGATTTTTCTGTTGTAAAAAGGAAAGGTAAGATAACATCTAATAATGGGGTTACTCTTGAATTGATTCCCAATAAGAAGATTATTGCCGATATTGGTAAGAAATCAGATGGATTTATTGTGGGGTTCAAAGCTGAGCATTCTCTGGAACAAGATGTCCTGATTACATGTGCACACAGGAAACTTACAGAGTACGGGATAGATATGATGGTGGCGAACGATGTGGGAAAACCTGATAGGGGGTTCCATGTAGATACGAATGAAGTTTTCATCGTTGACAAAGATAAGAATGTGGAGCATGTACCGCTTTCTTCAAAGAGGTATGTGGCTGAAAGAATTGTAGATGCAATAAGGAAAAGAATTTAAAAAAGATGCATAGATGGGTTTTGAAAAATGGAGCATATAATGGGTTTTCATTCTAATTGGCGCAGCTTCGTGGAAGAAATAACACCTTTTTCATCTCTTAAAAAGGAGATTTCTACAATATCAAGTGTGTTCCATCCTTTGGCTTTTCTGACTTCATTGATTTCTTCTGCGTTCTTTCTCACTTCTGGAGTGACTAGAATGGCATCAATGTCTTTGACATCGTCAGCAAATCCGAACTTGTCTTCAATTCTTTCGATTATATAGTCTTTACCATAAATGTATCCTTTACTGGTTAAGTAGTCTGTCAAATCATTTTTTCTTTTCTCATAAGGATAGATCTTTTCAGCACACACCTTTTTTGTGAGCATAGTATCTGCACACAATCCGATCATGACGTGCCCTCTCTTAAAGGCTTCTTCCAAGAAGTATTTGTGGCCTTCATGGAAACGATCAAATGTTCCCGATGCGATGATCTTCATGGGTTGTAGTAAGAAAAGGGATATTTAAATTTCTGGGGCAGCACTGCTGGTCAACCTGGAAACTGTGTCATGTTACACGTGTAACAATGAAAACCAATTGGACCAGTAACCCTGAAGAGTTTTAAAGTATGCAGTTGAGTTGTCTCATGGACCTGAAAATTTTTATAATAGGTGATCTTTTGCTTGAAGTTTCTGAAGAGCCAGACTGGTCAGTATATATGAAAAAAATGAAATATGGAGGCACAGGAGCATCTACAGTCACCTTATTAAAAGGAGAGAAAACCCTACTGGTAGATACTGGATTTGAACGAGAGGGAGATACAACCCCAATCAACGAGGAGAAAAACCATGAAAAATTAAAATGGTTACTCCAGCAGGAAGGGTTAACCCCTCAAGATGTTGATTACGTCTTCCTCACCCATTTACACAGGGATCACGCAGGGAATTTCGCATTGTTTGACAATGCCACATTTTTCATGTCCGCGTACGAGTACGAAAGATGCCACATACCGCGCAGTGAGTCTGTAGATGACAACGATGAAATCATGGAAGGTGTTACCGTCTTGTACACGCAGGGGCACACCAAAGGACACAGTTCTGTAAAGGTGCACCTTGAGGATACTATAGTGGTTGCTGGTGATGNTATTGTCTCTTTGACATACTTCTTGAAAGGCACATTCTGGTGCTACAACCAGGATTACTACTCTGATGAGGCTTCCGAACAGAGCGTGAAAAAGATTATAGATAGTGCAGACTACATCATACCGGGGCACGGGTCAATCTTCAAGGTAAAATAAATAACTAACCCAATTCATAGCTGTGCCATTCCATTTTTCTCTTGACTCCTGAATATAACAGGGTTGCAGTAACACATTTTCTCTTCAGTGGACCTGTAAATCCAGAAACTATAGAAAGCTATTTATTGTAATCAAATACCGTAAGCCTATGAGACGGCTGGGATTTCTCGATATGCTCTACCTCTCATTAGATAGTCTGAAAAGTCAGCCATCGCTCTTATTCCCCGTTTTGGCAGCACTTGCTGTAAGCTCTTTTGTGTTCTTTACTGTATTTGGTACATTTGAACTTTCAGAACTTCTGGAAGAGAATTTAGCCCAATTAATGGTGGTATCTGTTATTTTGTATTTGATCTGCGTGTGCGGGGCATCAATTGTATGCGGCATGACAAAGGTGGGAATTGCCACGGGGAATTCATCTGTTGCAGATGGACTCCGGGAAGCTGAGAACCACATTTTTTCTCTTGTCGTGGCTTTCATCATTGTAGGTATTATTTCTGGAACACTGCTGATCGGCGGCATCATCGTTGTCACCCAGGTTATATTAGAAGCAGGGGTTGCAGCTGCCCTATTGTACGCCTTTGTGATACTCCTCAGCTTCATGCTGGGTATTCTGTTCTTGTATGCACTGCCTGCCATTATCATTGATGAGTTAGATTCTGTTACTGCCATCGGGTTGAGCATTGGCATTGTGCTGAACCATTTAAAGGAGTCGTTAATTTTGGCTTTTTTCGCTCTGGTTTTTCTGGTTATCAGCTACTTTATTTCTGCGTATCTTTCTGGGTTGTTGCATTATCTCTTTTTGTTGATTGCCTTTTCTCTGGTGGTGACTGTTCTGGTGGTAACTGTTACAGTGGACTACGTGAATTTGAAGTAACGTGAAAATTATGTGTTCTATGTTACACGTGTAACAACTTAATCGGACTTTTATCACTCATAAACTTAGTGCTTCTGAAGATATTTTGGAGTTGACCTAAAGTTTTTACACATCACTTGATGAGATAGATAGTATCACCTGAAAGAGAAGAATTCTTTTGGGATGATTTAGATTGGGCTTTATTTAAGCTGCTGAAAAACGATTTAAGAATGAAATATATTGAAATTATCAGATGCTTGGACTTATCTAAGTCTGTATTTTATGATCACCTCCATAATGTCATGGAAAAATGCACTGTCTGGACACCTTTCTATCCAAAAGGTTACTCAAATTATAATCCATATTATGTTCTGTTTAGGATAAACCATGAGAACCAGCTCGTCAGAAAATTGAAAGAGATACCTGTTCATTGTCCCATTCTCAAAGTGGGGAGCTGGGTTTGTGCATGTATTCTTTTAGAGAAAGACGTGCCACATATCAAATTCCTTGATTTGCTTAGATCAATGCAATCTTCAGGATTCGTTGAAGAATACAGATATTCAGTTCCTCTTTTTCATTGGAATCGCAAATGGACTACCCAGGATTTCCAGGACCATTCCCCTCACCACACGGATTAGGTTGGGACTCCGGTATGTGCGGTTCTATCAATTCATGGTTATCTGCAGTGTCTTTTGAGGATACAGCTTCCTCATCTGCAAAAAGGCAAATGGCTCCTCCCACGAAGAGGAATGCCACGAGTAGAATGACAGCAAGTCTCTTGTTCACTTCTTCACCTCTCCCATACTATAGGAATGGTATTTAAAGCATTTACTCTTTTAGCAGAGATGCTTTTTATCATTATCTTCCCTAATCCTAAGAAGTTGATTTCCAGACACATGAAAAACATCAGAACACGAAAACATCCTCAATGTATTCTGCCCCCATTTATGCTCAATCCACAGTATACGGGAAGTGAATCGTTGACATGGATAAAAAAATGTGGGAGATTTACTACTGGTTAAGAAACAATTTTAGGCTTTACAACTCTGAAATTGGAAGACAGGTAGGATTGAATCCTTTCAACCTAAATGTGAAGAGAGTATTGGCAGAGCTCTTGAACATTTTCCATACACAACGTATGTTTATCTTTTAGAGAATTAGATGGCAATGATTATTTTCCATTATAAAAGCGTATTGTGGGTGAAATGACAATTTATCTGAAATGTTACACGTGTAACAGATTGTCCTCCAAAGACGTGACAACCCCGATATTCAGAAACATTTTTAAGGTATTTCATTAACACCAACCTATGAAAAAATATGCATTCCTCTTAATCCTTTTGTCACCTTTTGTGGCTGAATTCTTTTCAGGTTCAACACCATTTTTCACGTTTCTTAATCCCAAAGTTTTCCTGGTTTATCTAGGATTTTACGGGCTGGGGTGTCTGTTAATCAGAGAGACTGCATCTCATAGGAAATTGGGTTATGCATCTGTCTTGCTGTTGGGAGCAGCGTTTGGTGTGTTGGAAGAGGGTATCATTTTAAAGAGCTGGTTTGATCCTCAGTGGATGGGTGCACAAATTACCTCGAAAGCGCTGCGGGTGTATGGGGTCAGTGTACTGCAGCCTTTTGCGAACGTTGTGTACCATGCAGTGGTGAGTATTACAGCACCTATTTTACTGGTGGAATCTGTGACATCGCGGGAGCCCTGGCTAACCAAGAGAGGGATGGTTCTTGGAGGTATTGGATTTGTTATAGCTGCCCTAGCTTTACTGACTTTTAATGATTATACTATTAGAGGGTGGCAGTATTTACTTGGGATTATTCTATTTGGGCTATTTCTTTGGTTAGGGTTGAGAGGAGTTGTAATTTCTCCTGGCACTAAACCGTATTCTCCAGGAAAGATATGGGTATTGGGATCTTTGTTTGTCTTTTTATTGTTTGTCATTTTCTACACGTTAAGTAGTGCAGGTGTTTCCTGGATTATCATTCTGGGATCAGCACTGCTCTTGTATTTTGTCTATGGGAGAACATTTGCTGGTCTTGTCTGGGAGTCAGTCCATTACTTTGCAGCGGGAGCAGGGATTGTTACCGGGTTGCTGCCAGTGGTGGCAGTGATGGTAAGGACAACCCCATCAAAGATAGGTAACTTTGTTGGAGCACTCATTTTTGTTATTGGTTTAGTTGTACTGTACAGGAATTTAAGGTCAGTATCTTCATGATATAGAGGCGTTGAAATGAGGATTCCCATTCAGGTCTTGGTATATCCAGTACGACAGAGAGGTAGTAAATGGGAATACTTGTTGCTGAAACGTATTGAAAGGCGTGAAGGATTCTGGCAGGGTGTTACAGGAGGCGTTGAACAAGGGGAAGAACTAGATGAGGCAGCAAGGCGAGAACTTCTTGAGGAGACTGGATTTACACCTTTAAAGCTTGAGAGAATTGATTTTTCGTATTCTTTTCCTGTTGCAGATGAATGGAGATGCGAATGACCCAAGATCTCTTGAAAGACAAAGACACCATAAAAACGGTATGGTTTAATGCTTGGAAATTTGACAAGAGCCACGACCTCCAGGTAGCACTTGTCCATGCTATCCTCAGAAAGATGAAAGAAGATGAGAATGCTACTGAAGATCTCAAGAAAAAAGTCAAAGAACTCATTGAAAAAGTGAACTGGTTAGGATTAGGAAAGGCCACACTCTCCTTGTTTCTACCCTTAACCTCCTCACTACAAGAACCAGGCCCCTTACTCAAGAACCCAGAAGATATTCCACGAAAAACGCTGGAACTCATTTCTGACTTTGAAGATGAATTCAAAGACCTCACCACAGAATACGTGGGCAATACTGGCCGACTAGTAGTCTTTGTTGATGATTTAGACAGGTGCATCCCAGAAAAGACATTAGATGTCATGGAAGCAATAAAAATATTCTTAAATGTTCAGCAATCCGTATTCATCATCGGTGCTGATAAACAGGTAATCCAACACGGAATACTCCAGAGGTATGGCAAAAAATCTGAAGAGTGGGCAAAATATTACCTGGACAAAATCATCCAGGTCTCAATTACTCCGCCCCCCTTAATGAAAGGTATTAACATTGAACAATTCATCAAAAAATTGAACATATCTGATGAAATAAAAGAGTATACCCCTATCATTGCTGAAGCAGGTGATAACCCAAGAACAATAAAACGATTGTTAAACCAATTCGAAATCCAGAAAATACTGTCCACTAACAGAGAGCTCAAAGTAGAGTGCGGAGTAATGATCAAGCTCGCCGTCATTAAGTTCAGATGGCCTGACTTCTATACAGACTTGATCAGCGTGTACAGTGAAACTAAAGCGAACCTGGCTCAAACTCTAAAAGAAATTTCTGAAAGTGATGAAACTGAACGAGAAAAGAGACTAGAAGAGTGGAATACTCTCAGAGTATATTTTGATGATAAACAATTGTTAACGTTCTTACTGGAGAAAGAACCTTTCATTGCAGATATTGATCTGGATCAATATGTTTACGCAATCAAAAGAACAACAGAGGTAAAGAGAAGTGAAGTAACCTACTTTAATATTGCTCATTCCTTGTATCTGAAGGAAGACTACATGAAAGCCATAAAAAGCTATGATAAAGCTCTAGAATTGAATCCAGAGTATGGGAATGCGTGGATAGGTAAGGGGGTTGCACTTGCCAACCTCGGAAGACATGAAGATGCTCTCGAGTGTTATGATAAAGCTCTAGAGTTAAATCCAAAAGACAAGAAAGCCTGGTATTGCAGAGGTCACTTCCTTGAACAGCATGGTCAGACAGATGAAGCTCAGAAATGTATCCAAAAAGCTGAAGAACTAAGCTATCAGAAAAGTTCAGTATGACAGATGGGATAACTGATCAGTAGTTAAGATAGTAAACAATTTCAAATGTAATAGAATAGTAGTGTCTTTTTGGGAACAAGAGTTGATAAAGGTGGTGTCTTTATCTACAGCTTATGAGCAATGATAACTTGTCATGTTACACGTGCAACATCTACCACTGATAACATCAACTTTTGTATCTCCTGGTAACAGTGAACACCCAACAAGGACAACCTTTAAGATCAAAAGATATAAATGGTTAAAGGATAGTGATACTGAGGAGGATATAGTATGCTCGTAAAAAATGTAGACGATATCAAAGGAAAAGAAATCGTCCCCGGATTCCACGGTAAGTTCATACACTCTGAGAACATGACTGTAGCGTACTGGGACATTACAGCAGGTTCTCCCTTACCTGAACATACACACCACCATGAACAGGTGGTTAATGTCATTGAAGGTACCCTCGAATTAACTGTAGAAGGTGAAACGCATGTTTTAAGATCAGGTTCAGTAGTTGTCTTACCTCCACACGTCCCTCATTCTGGAAAAGCAGTAACAAACTGTAAGGTCATTGATGTGTTCCACCCAGTCAGAGAAGACTACCAGTAAATAACAAGCAACCAATGAGGTAATAATCCTTTACCTTGAAGTGAAAGGAATCTACAGATGCCTATAGTAGAAGAATAGATCCCAATAAGAATACTATTAAACATCCATATCAAACATGCCCAAGCATGCCTTTTTTCCCACTTCTTAAGACGTCTCGCCAGGTATAAGCTATCACTACCAGAACAACCAGGGTAATAATGCATTTCATGGCATAATCAATTCTAACTGACAGATTTACAGCACGTTTCTGCATACAAAGATGACAACTCAGATTACAGCAGTGAACCAAAAATGAAAGGATTTAACATCCTTCTTGTTAGAGCTTCAACTCGTCCCAATGGGGCAATTCTGCAAAATAGATTTCAGAATTTGAACCACAGCAATGACAAAAATTAGAGAATTCAAGCCTGCGGACTACAGCAGTATTTCAAAAATCAGGACGCAGTAGTATCAAAGGAACCCGCAAATGGAAAAAGAAAAGAGAAGAATGTGTTACAGCCACGAATATCCGGGCATGCATGCGTCCCATGCAGGGTCACACGGGTGCTTTGGAGATATTTCTTCTAGTTCTTCAACGACTATTTCCATTTTTTCACCTCGAAATTATTTATGCTCACTTCCCTTAAATATCTTTCCCCATCACCTTCCACGATACATAAGGACGATCTTAGCAATGGCAGCATGAAACCCCATTGGAGCTGTCCCATGTCATCTGCATCAATGATCACCGCAGTTAAAAGCTTTCAAGGAAAGTATACTGAAGAGCTTCAGTTAATCGCAACGTTTATAGCGAGATACAGGTAACGTCTTCCATGGCTACGAAACTCCACCTCCATGCCAGCTTTCCCCATCATGTGAACATGCCCAATGCTGCAGTTGGTTATTTAAAATCCTCCTTGTCTGAAGAACCCCATTTAGATGTCACCAACATCTATTGGTACCTCCCACCAAAGGAAATACTAGATCCTATATTACTGATTCTTCTCAACCTTCAAAATAAATATATTGACAACCTCGATCCCGTTGTATACCTTACTGCTTACTTATCTAAATTCTTTTACACTGACCCCAACAAAAATGTGTGTGCACCGACCATTATTGAGTCTGTTATTGACTCGTATATCCCACTGGAGAATGTAGAAAAGGTGGCTCAATCCTTTAAGGACTTTGTAGATTATTCTATCGAAACTGATGGTGTACCAGATGTAGATATAGCAGGATTCACAGTCAAATTTTACCAATGGATTATGAGTAGTTACATCTGGTCTGCATTGAAAGAGGCAAATCCCAATATTACCATAGTTGTGGGCGGCCTTGATACACGGGATGAAGCTGAAGCGTTCATGGGGACATTCAAAGACGTAGACTATGCTGTGTGGGGTGAAGGTGAAATTCCTCTCCAAGAGTTGGTGAGGCGTATCAACGATAGACAATCCTTGGGAGAAGTGCCCCGCCTGGCTTACAGAGACAAAGATAACCTCCACTTCACAGATGTTCCTGATACAAGGGTGGCACCGTCTCCTTTTGCAGATCACACAGATTATTTTGAACGACTTAAAGCCCTTGACGTAACTCTGTCTCCACGAATTCCAATTTTTAGCACTCAATCATGTCGATGGAATAGATGTAAGTTCTGCAACGTGAATAAAGCTCTGTATTACGAAAGACCCATAAAAGGTACAGTGGAAGAAATAGAGTATCAATCAAAAAAATATGATATTGACAAATTTCTCTTTGTGGACCAAGGCATTGGAAGAAAAAATGATAAGGATTTTGAAGACCTTTTGAGAGCACTCCTTAACAGCGTGAACAGGAGAAAAAGAATGTATGACATTCTAGCAGAAATATCTCCAGTCAGATTGAACAGGACCCATGTACGCATGATGAGTAAGATAAAGATAGGGGTACAAATAGGATTTGAAGCAGTAACAGATTCTCTCCTCAAAAAAATGGATAAAATGCATGGGTTTGTAGAGAATATCCAAGCTCTGAAGTTCGGAAAAGATTATAATGTTGATTTTTCTCGATTAAACGTGATTCGCAATCTTCCTGAAGAGTGTGAAGATGATGTAGTAGAAAGTGTGGAAAACCTCACGTATTTGAGGGGGTTCCTCAATCGTTATAACCTTTTTCTTTCTGAATTGACCCTATACAAGAGAGCGCGCTATTACGAAGAGATCCCCTTAGAAGAGAGAGAAAAAAGATGGGTGACAAATATTTTATACAAAGAAATGAAAAGACTGATCAAAGAAGATTACAAATGGGATTTTTTTGGATTCAGAGCAAACAATTTGAAGCATCATCAACTGTGGGATCAATTCACCGGGTTACTGGAGAGGTTTCAATCAGCTCACATCACGTATTCGTGGCTGGAATTTAGTGATGGAAGTTCTTTAATTGAGGAATACAACAGTATCAGCGGCCGCAAAGGATATCGCCTCACTGCGATTGAGACAGCCATCTTGAAATTCTGTGATAGTATTACATCTTTGCATCAACTAAAAGATGAACTCCCACATGTACATGAGCACGATATAGAAGATGCTCTCTCCCAGTTGAGAAAAGGGAGGCTCCTTTACATTGATGAAGGAAAGCGGTTGATTTCTATTCTTTCTGTGAGAAATATTAAGAAAATACACGAAAGAGACAGATAGGAATCAATGTGGGGCAGTGTTCTGAGATGCATGCGGCTGTTTCTGAGACAGCCTCTAAGTAGGTATTTATTCTTTCTGCTTTTTTCTTTTTTGTCTGGTATTCAGAATCTTATATGTCTTAAAGTATCATATAGTAGGATTCAGTTCGATAAAATCCAATTTTTTGTTACACGTGTAACAAAAGTGAGATAACACCCAAAGATTTAACACTCCTGTCTATTTTCTCCTTTCGGAGTACTCCACAAATGACCCTGCACAGATCAATTCTGGGTGAATTAACACCAAAGTTGAATACTTCAGGAATAGAAAGATTTATGAAGGGAAAGTAAAGAAGGAGACAATCCTCAACATGAGTGCAGAAAAAGAAAAGGATGATACATGCTGCTGAAGTGTATTCATCCTCACAAGGTGATCATATGGTATACATATACATCGTGTTGACCATTGTAGGTTTTGTCCTCCTGGTTATACTGATACAGACGCTCCGATTTACATCCAAACAGGTAAAGGTGGAGCCAGTAACTGATGTCGCTGTGAATGCAGAAGAAGCTGCAGAACACCTGTCTAAGGCTATCCAGTTCAAGACTATCTCTTATCAGGACCCTGAACAATTTGACAAAAAAGAGTTTATGGGGTTACATGAGTACCTGGAAAAGACGTTTCCAAAAGTTCATGCTACGTTAACCAAAGAAGTAGTTGCAGGATACAGTTTACTGTATACCTGGAAAGGAACCAACAGACAATTGAACCCCATTTTACTTATGGCCCACATGGATGTGGTACCTGTGGAGGAGGGGACTGAACAGAACTGGATGTACCCTCCTTTTTCTGGAGACATCAAAGAAGGATATATCTGGGGCAGAGGTTCCATGGATATCAAATCCGGCGTTCTAGGAATACTAGAAGCTGCAGAAATGTTGTTAAACAAGGGATTCCAACCTGTCCGTACCATATATTTGGCTTTTGGCCACGATGAGGAAGTGGGTGGACGCCATGGGGCTTCTCACATTGCTGCTTTGTTAAAGTCCAGGAACGTTTCTTTAGAGTACGTCTTGGATGAAGGTGGTGCCATTACCAAAGGAGTTGTCCCTGGTATTTCAACTCCTGTAGCCCTAGTGGGTATTGCTGAAAAGGGGTACATTAGTCTGGAATTGACAGTCGAAGCAGAAGGTGGCCATTCTTCAATGCCCCCGCCAGAGACTGCAGTGGGCACGTTAGCAGCTGCTATACACAACTTAGAGAAGAACAGGTTTCCTGGAAAACTAGAGAAAATAGTTCGCCAGCTGTTTGAGTACGTGGGCCCGGAAATGTCGTTCGCTAAAAAGATGGCATTTGCCAACATGTGGTTGTTCAGCTGGCTCATTAAAAGACAGCTCGCACAAACTCCTAAAACAGATGCGCTGATCCGCACCACTACAGCCCCTACCATCATTGGGGGAGGAACCAAGGAAAATGTGCTGCCCACAAAAGTGAGAGCAGTCATCAACTTCAGAATCCTCCCTGGTGACACTACTGAAAGCGTGATGAACCGCGTCAAAGAAACTCTTAATAATCCTCAAGTGAAAATTCGTTCGTTAGAACAAGCCTGGAACCCTTCTCCAATATCAGATATTGCATCAGAAAGCTTTGAAGCCCTCCAGAAAACTGTACGTCAGGTATTTCCAGAAACAGTGGTGGCTCCCTATTTAGTCACAGGTGCAACAGACTCCCGCCACTACGCGCCACTTACCCGTAATGTGTTTAAGCTTGTTCCATTCATGGTTACGGCTGAAGATTTGACCAGAGTCCACGGGACTGATGAACGCATTTCTGTCAAAGATTACGAAGGTTGCGTACAGTTTTACGTGCAGTTGATTCGTAATTCTGCTCTTTGATTTGATGTTACTGGAACTTCTGTTCATCTTGGAGACGTGGAGTGGAGACCGCAAACCATTTATAGATAGCCACCATATTACTCATGCTACGTATGGACTGATATCCCATTCATTACTGGACTCAATGGAGGAGATATTATGCAGGTCTTAGTACTCTACTATTCAAGAACGGGAAATACCAAAAAGTTAGCTGAAGCTGTAGCCCAAGGCGCAGAACAGGTAAAAGGTGTCACTTGTGTGCTAAAATCCGTATCTGAGGTTACCAAAGAAGACGTTCTCTCCAGTGGCGGCATCATTGCTGGCTCTCCCGTGTACTTCGGGACTATGGCCTCAGAGTTAAAGGAAATTTTTGATAAATTCGTTAGTATTCGCTCCAAGATGGGCGATAAAATAGGTGCTGCCTTTGCCACTTCTGCTGATCCTTCTGGAGGGAAAGAAACCACCATTATGTCCATTATCCAGGCCATGCTCATATGTGGGATGATCATTGTGGGAGACCCCTTAGATGCTACAGGTCATTACGGCGTAGCGTGTACAGGAGCTCCCGATGAGAAAACTACATTAAATGCTGCCAAACTAGGAAAAAGGGTAGCTGTGTTAGTCAAAAAATTGGAGGTGAGAACATGAAATCCTGTCCAGAATGCGGAAGTACTGATGTAGCCATGAAATATGGTGGGAAATTAGGTCGAATCTGGCTATGCAAGGAATGCGGCTGGCAGGGACACGTAATCGTTGATTTTCCTGACGAATCCCTGAAGAAAATGAAACAAATGGAGAAAGCTGAGAAAATGGAAAAAAAGATGAGTAAATTAGAGAAAAAAATGAGGAAATTTGACAAAATGTCAGGGAAATATTATTGAATAGCAGTTATACATCCTCTTGCATTGAAGAGAGGAGAGAATACAGGTTCATACGTATTCTTTATATTATGCGCTATCAACTATCACATGTTTTATTCTTACATTCTCATAAATTGTCTTTTGTCGATGATATAGAAACGATAAAGATAAATTCACTCAATGTTACACGTGTAACAACATTCCTGGATGGGTACAGTCCCCTAAATAGAAATGATTAAATACCTCAAAGATGTGGCAGGTTCATGGCTCAGCAGATTAATAGAGAATACATGCAGGTGTTTCCATGAGTCGACCTGTATGGTTAGTAGATATTATAAAGAAAGGATTTCCAACCCGGTTTCTCCTCGCGAGGTTAACCAGGGTGCCCGTTCTAAAGAGGGTCATGGATTACTTATTCTTTGAAAATGATGACATGATCTATCTGCCAAAAGACACAGTAGTCCAGGTGAACCAGTCGGTCGCCACACCAGGTGAAATGGTCCTCCCCTCCCAGGTAGTGGACTACTTCATTGAAAAAGCCAATTACCACTGGGTGATGAACTTCTGTATATGCCGTGACTCCAGTGCGTGTGCTGACTACCCTATAAAGTTAGGTTGCCTCTTTCTAGGAGAAGCTGCCATGAAGATCAACCCTGAACTGGGGCGGAAAGTGACTAAGGAGGAAGCGTTGCAGCACGTGAAACAGTGTCGTGAGGCTGGACTAATCCATTTAATTGGAAGGAACAAATTAGATGCTGTCTGGCTCAATGTGGGTCCGGGTAATAAGTTGTTAACTGTTTGTAATTGCTGTCCGTGCTGCTGCTTGTGGCGGATGCTGCCTGACCTAGCACCTGACATTGGAAGAAAGGTTACCAAAATGCCTGGTGTCACCATAGCGGTAACTGATCGATGTGTGGGCTGCGGAACTTGTTCAAATGTGTGCTTTGTCAATGCTATTAACGTGGTCAACAACCGTGCTGTTATCAATGATGAATGCAGAGGATGCGGCCGCTGTGTTGATGTGTGTCCTCAAAAAGCACTTCACATTTCAATCGATGATCAATACGTAGAGAAGTCAATTGATCGCATAGCTGAGCTGGTAGATGTTTCGTAATGGGTGGTGATACAGCGCTGCACATTAACCATAGTTCCCAGCTTAATTTGTCAAAATTTGTCACATTCTGCCCTCTTCACTGCTACAAATTTGAGAAAACTGAAAGATGTTACACGTGTAACAAGAGCGATAACCATCAATTGGACAGCCCGACTCTATGATTCGCATATGTGAATAGAGATATACTATAGCTTTTTAAATCAAATATTTTTTAATAATTTACATAGAAAGAAATTTCTAATTTTATTTATCTCATTAGTTCTTATTGTTATATCAATTTTTTTTCTTGTGATTTGTGTAAAAAGCACAATATCTGGATCAAATACAGATGATATAGTATTTTTGGCATATTAATTTCTTTTTATATCATACGTGCAAATATTTATAAGTTGCAACCAATATAAGAAATGCAGAGGAAGATCCAAATGAACGGAAGTGAGTTAAATTTACTGGTGAGAGATCCAGATGCGAATGCATCTTTGAAGAACATGTTTGAGATGTGCCCCGAATGTGGAACTAAAAAAATTTATACAGCACTCAGATTTGCACTGACCCAACAACCGCAGTGTGCAGCATGCCAGAAAGATATACAGGAGTTTCTGGGATATTTCATGAAGGCCCTTTCTGAGACTGTAGTCACTCAGGAAATGCTGATGAACTTTTTGAAGAGATTTCCCATAAATCCCAAGAAACTGGTATTGACATTAAAGAGTATGGCCGCCTTTGGCGTGACGACTCCTGCAACACTGGCTGCTCCCTACCAAGTGGTGTGGGATTTCACCCACAAGTGTAACATCAAAACGTGCAAACAGTGCTATGCATCTGATTTCTTTGATTCTGATGCAGCAGATATGCCCAAAGAAGACGTGTTCAAAATCATTGATAAATTGGCTGCCATGGATGCAGTATCCATATTCTGGTCTGGAGGAGAACCACTCATACGGATAGATGATGTGTGTGCGTGTATACAGTACGCTCGGAGTAGAGGTATTGCATCCAGTCTAGTTACCAACGGAACGTTGTTAACGCCAGAGAATGTCCAGAAGTTGAAGACTGCAGGGTTACCCATTGTGTATGTGAGCTTTGATGGAGCGTGCAGGGAGAGCAATGATGCAATCCGAGGAGAAGGTACCTTTGAGAAGGCTGTCCAAGGGATGAAGAATGTGAAAGCTGCGGGCATGATGTGTTCGACCTTGATCACTGCTACCAAGACGAGCTGGAGGGAAATGGAAGAGATGTACAAGCTGGCAGGAGAAATTCCGTTGAATGGGTTCAATGTTCTGAATTTCTTACCTGCTGGAGCGGGCGCTTCAAATTTTGAGGAGTTGACGTTATCTGCTGAAGAGTACGATGAGATGAACAGGTGGCTGTACGACAGGAGAGAGGAAGGAAAATTTATTATATTCTCTCTGGTGCCACAGTTTACCAGAATTGCTCACGAAAAGCTGAGAGAACTTGGAAAGATCGATAAAAATGGAGACGCTAAGAGCATACAGGATATAAGTCCTAAATTGCTGCTGTGGATTGCTGATCCTGAATTAGCACTGTTCTATTACAACGGGAAAACCTTGAATGCCAACTTGGTATCACAATTCCACGGCGGGTGTTCTGCAGGAAGAGTATACGCAGGGATTACATCTGATGGGAAATTAAAGCCGTGTCCATTCTATCCTTTAGAAGTGGGTGATGCACTAAACGGTGATCTGGAAGATCTGTGGCTGAACAGTCAAGAATTCAGTGAAATGAGAGACCGTAAAACCTTTGACGGGTTCTGTGCAAAGTGCGGGTACAGGGACTTCTGCGGCGGATGCAGGGGCAGATCCTGGGCGCTTTCTGGCGGGAATATCAAGGCATCTGACCCGTATTGTGTTTTAGTTGGAAAGTAATATGGAACCAGTTATTGTCGGAGCTGGAATAGGAGGCTTGTGCACAGCATCCCTTTTGTCTCTTTCAGGAGAGAAGCCTGTAGTATTAGAAAGAGAATGCAGAGTGGGTGGGAGGGCTACCTCATATCCAGTAAAGGAGTGCTTGCTTGACAGTGGCTGGCACGCTTCATACTACAAGAACGGGTACGTGGGCGGTGCCATTGGGGAGATTCTACACAAGCTTGGACAGCCTTTGAAGCTTGAGAAACTGAATCCTCCTTTGTGCATGTACAGAAACGGCAAGATAGAGTCTGTGGTAGGGTTTAACCACGTGCCTGCAGAGTTACGACCTGTGTTAATGAAATTTGCAGCAGAGATCAGAGCAATCCCCTACGAGAAAACCCACGAGTATGATGATACCCCTGTGATAGAGTGGGTAAACCAAAGGACACAAAACCCTATACTGCTGAAGCATTTCAATTTGTCAAGTTACTTTGCAGTAACAGCCAAGGCAGACAAAGCGTCTGCAGGAGAGTACTTCAGAGTACTGCAGATTGCTACATCCATGTGCGAGGGGTTAGGATATCCTGTGAATGGCTGTATCAAAAGTATAGCTGACTCGTTGCGCAGTGGCATAGAATCTTTGGGAGGCACAGTAGTTACTGGAGCAGATGTTGTACAAATGGATGTGGATGGAGATCGTATATCTGCTGTTTTATACACCAAGGATGGAGATACACACGAGATCCGCCCGGATAAGATCGTTTTCAATCCTCCAGTGTACTTTATCCTGGATTACATTAAAGAGTTCCCAAAAGAATTCACAGAGAAGGTCAAGCACATGAAAGGGAATCACACTGGACCTTCCACCCAGGTGTATTTCCTACTGGATAGCCCGTTCCTTACTACAAAGTCTCTGATTTTACTTCCCGAAGATGCTGACATGTGGCAGCCAGGAGAACACTGTGCACTATTTTCACCGTCAACCTGTTCTCAAACAGTTGCTCCACCAGGAAAGCAGCTGATTTTGATTGCTGTTCCCTACACGGGAAAATCTGTTGAAGACCGTGCATTAGGGCTTCTCAAAGAGGTATTCCCGGATGTGGAACCTCATATTGACTGGGTTCATTCGTTTGAAACAAAAATTGTAGATGGGTTGGCAAAGCACGTAGGATTTGTGGGCCGCCACAAAATGGGGGTTACCTCGCCTCTGAAGAATTTGTTCTTTGTGGGAGACACTGTAGAAGGAACAGGCCCCGGTATGGAACTGCCTGCAGATTCTGCCAAAAAGTTATTTTCTGTCTTACAGGGAGGTGAAAAAAACTTGTGAACCTTTCCCACGTACAACAAAAATACTTGAATACAAAAGTATGGGGCGCTTTAGAATTCATACGGGTTTTTAACATGACCATGCCCTTTACTTCTGGGTTCGTGGGCGTGGTCATGGCCTCACGAGGGGTTCACGTAGATATGAAAGCGCTTTCAGGAATGTTCATACCAGTATTCTTGTGGGCAGGAGGTCAGGTATTCAACGACATCTTTGACTTGAATGTGGACAGAATTAATACTCCCTACAGAGCAGTACCTTCAGGGAGGTTCACAATGCGTGAAGCAATAGCGTTCGGAGGAATTCTCACCTTAATAGGGATAACACTTTCAGTGATGACAAAGAATGTCCTCTGCCAAGTATTGACAATTTTTGCTGTCATCATGTCCAACCTCTACTCCTATTCACTGAAGAGGAAAGGAATTTATGGACATATGAATTTTGCATTCTGTGTCCTCATATGCATTTATATTGGGCAATCTGCTGTTTCAGGGAAAATTACGTCCTTTTATGCTCCTCTTGGCATCTTTTTATACCATGTTGCCATCAATATCATGGTTTCTGTGGGCGATGTTCCTGGAGATAAGAAAACCAAGGTGGTGACACTACCTGTCCAGTTAGGTGAAATTCGCGCCACGTATACAGCTTCTTTGTTCTGGATAGCAGGAGTTTTATGGATTGGTTGGGTTTCAGAACACACTGTGAGTTGGCTGACAGTACTATCTTTGGTGATATTGATCTCTGTATACAATACACAGCTGCTGCTCAGAAATCCTGCCCCTGGTAATGCGACTACCACGCTGCGGTTATTCCGACTGGGGACTATCATGCTCCAGTTCTCTCTGGTGATACAGTATCTGGATGTTGTTCAACTAACTGTGTTAACAGCTGCTATCGGAGTATTCACTGTGAGTACATTCCTTCTCTTTGAGATACCCAAAGGTATTCACATTCCTGTGAGGGGGGTGCCTTCCCATGAATAGAATTCAGATCGGTGACCAGCAGTTTACTGTTACCGAACTTTCCCAAAAGATCTACACAGGGATGCCAGTATACCCTGGACACCCAAAGACTGTTGTATGGGATCATCTCACCCACGATGAGACCAAGAGAAATGGGTTCTCCTATGCGGTAAAGGGGATAATGCTCTCAGATCATACATCCACCCACGTGGATTCTCTATCCCACATAATCCCGGGGGGGTTAACTATTGCAGATTTGCCCCTCAACTTTTTTATCACCCCTGGTGTGTGGGTGGATGTGTCGCACGTGCCTCCCAGAACGTATATCACAGATACAGATCTTATAAAAGCTCTAGAGGATCTGCAGCTGGATATTCCACCTAAGAGCACATTTTTGTATTACACAGGAGCCAGCAACCTCTGGGGAACTCCACAATACCTTACAGAATATCCAGGGTTAACCAGAAAAGCTGCAGAATTCTTAGCAGATTCGGGGTGTATTAACATAGGATGTGACGCAGTTTCTATTGACAATCCTGCAGATCCTTTGTATCCTGCTCATACTGTCTGCAGAGAACGAAGAATATTGAATTCAGAGAACTTTGTCAACATAGAAAAGATACTATCTCATCATTTCTGGTTTGTATCGCTCCCACTACTCATTCAAGAGGGTACAGGATCGCCTATTCGAGCTCTAGCTCTGGTGGTGGAAGATGATTGAAATTCAGAAAGTGTTTGAGACACGTGTCACAGGTGCAGAAATTTTGGTTGAAACCTTGGCTGAAGAAGGTGTTACCACTATCTTTGGCATACCTGGTGGTGCTATCTCTCCAGTGTACGATATTCTTTCAGAATCTGAGTTAACACACTACTTGATGAGACATGAACAGGCAGCAGCCCACGCTGCAGATGGGTATTACAGAGCCTCTGGTACAATTGCTGTGGCTCTGGCTACTTCGGGACCTGGCTGTCTGAACTTAACCACAGGGATAGCTACTGCATACAAAGACCGTTCCGCCTTGCTGGCCATAACGGGGCAGACTCCCACCCACAAGATAGGCAGTGACTCCTTCCAGGAGGTAGAACTCACTTCCATTTTCAGACCTATCGTGAAGAGTACTGCATTAATAACAACTCCCAGGCTCGTGGAGTATATGGTCAAAAAAATGATGAGAATCAGTTGCAGCAGCCCACCAGGCCCTGTCCATTTGGATTTTCCCCGGGATGCTCAAACAGATGCAACAGTATGGCTTCCCGGCTTTGAGCAGAGTACATTCCCCTCTTCTCCAGATACTCCCTACGAGGAGATACACATTCTGGCCAACCTGCTTTTGCTTTCCCGGCTGCCTGTGGTCATCATTGGGGGAGGCGTGGTTCGCTCTCACGTGGGCGCAGATGTGTATCATTTGTGCCATCTTTTAAACTGTCCTGTAGTGATCACGTTAATGGGTAAGAGCGGATTTCCTGAATATGACCCCCTCTTCTGTGGAATGGTTGGCAGCAATGGTTCAAAATACGCGAATGATATTGTACAGCAAGCAGATTTTGTCTTAGCATTAGGGACTCGATTTACTGATAGAACAGTGTGGACCACAGAATTTGCTTCCAGAGCAAAAATCGTATGCGTAAATGTTGAGAACAGACTGGGAACAGATTTAGAGAATGCACGGATTTTGCAGGGGGATCTAAGAGAAGTGGTACCCTTACTTTTAGAACTACTTAAGAATAAGAAGATAGCAAATGACTGGAGTGAAAAAGTATCTGAACCTGTGGATTTAGATTTTGAAGGACCTTCATTTCATCCTATTACCGCACTAAAAATGATAAGAGCTCTTTTCCCACATGATTCTATATTTGTAACAGATACAGGCCAACACCAGCTATTCGCTGCCAACTACCTACCAGTCTCTGAACCCTTCACCTTCATAACGTCAGGAGGGATGGGGTGTATGGGATTTGGGTTACCTGCCTCTCTGGGAGCAAAGGTGGCTCGTCCTGATCGCTCTGTGGTGAACATTGCAGGGGACGGCAGTTTTCTCATGGTATGTCAGGAGCTGGCCACATCTATCAGCAGTAACATTCCTGTGACTGTCTGCATTTTTAACAATGGGTATCTGGGTATGATACGACAGAGTCAGTTATCATGCTTTAACCGTATGTCACAGGTTGATCTCTCCCCCTCACCGAATTATGCAGACCTGGCAAAAGCTTTTGGTGCTGTGGGGATTAAAATTGAGAATCTGGATGAATTACTGGACATAGAACCTTTTCCAGAGAAGACTACCGTAGTGGATATACCAATAGATCCAGCAATTTGCGTGCCTTCACACAGTTATTCATGGACAAAAGGGTGATTCAATGAAGGAAGTTGCTCGATTCATTGCTGACACATGTGTGAACCTCACCCCAAATGAAGATCTACTGGTGGTGTGTGATTACTTGTACAGTGAAATGGCAAAAGAATTTGCAGAAAGTCTTTCCTGCACGTTCGTAAGTATACCCCCTTTGAACTGCAACGGTGAGGAACCACCTCCTCAGGTCTCTCATTTCTTTCAGGAATTTGACGTCATTCTGGCTCTCACCACCTTGTCTTTGGGCCCTACTGATGCCAGAAAGAAGGCGTGTGAGAAAGGGGTTCGCTTTGTCTCCATGGCAGGAGTTACAGAACAATCTTTTCACACAATAATGAAGACAGATTATGGTATACTTGAGGAAAGAGCTTCCAGAATAAAAGATATGTTTGAAGCTGCAGAATGCATAGAAGTTTTAACAGGGGAGTGTACGGTAACAATGTCTGTGAAAGGAAGGCACCCCCTACCCTTGACAGGTATCTACACTGAGAAGGGAGCATTTGGAACCCTTCCTGAGGGTGAAGTATTAATATCACCAGTAGAAGAGAGTGTTACTGGCTCCTTTACTGTTGATGTCGGCATGGTGGGGTTAGGATTTTTTAAACAGCCCTTGACATTTCATGTGGAAAAAGGGAAGGTAGTCTCTATTGAGGGGGAGAAAGAAACCTTGGAGGACATTTTGAATACTCACAAAGGAAGCAGGCAAATTGCTGAATGTGCCGTTGGTATCAACCCAGCAGCCACATACAACACTGTTTTTGAAGCCAAAAAAATTGAAGGAACGTGCCACATTTCTCTAGGAGATAACCACACCATTGGAGGTGTTCACAGATCGGGGGTCCACATGGATGGGATTATATCATCTCCTACTGTTACAGTGGACGGGAAGACTATTGTAGACTGTGGAGAACTGGTGATAACATGAAGAGTACACTGAAGAGCATCTTTAGGGAGAGAGCGTTTTTTGAGCCTGAGGACTTAATCTGTTATTCCAGGGATGCTGTTCCCTGTTTGGAGGGGATACCTGACGCTGCTGTGCAACCCAAAAGTGGTAAAGAGCTTAAAAAGCTCATTGATGCAGCACAAAAAGAAGGATGGAACCTCATTCCGCGAGGAAGAGGGACTGGCACCTTTGGAGGAGCTGTTCCTGTGGAAGGAGGAATAATCGTAGATTTTGTTAGAATGAACCGTATTGAAGAGATACATGTTAACAGACACTACGTGAGAGTTCAGCCAGGATGCTGTATCAAGAAAATAAATGATGAACTAGCCAAAAAAAGGTTAGCTCTCCCTGTTGTGCCTTGGAGTTCACCAGGTGCCAGCATCGGCGGATTCGTGGCTACCAACGGGGTAGGCTTGGGATCGTACAAATACGGGAGAATAAAACAGCAAGTACTAGATTTAACAGTGATCACAGGGAATGGAGATACACTTAAGTTAGGAAGTGCAACCGAGTACACCCCAGGATACAACCTCTGTGAGCTGTTCATAGGATCTGAAGGGACGTTAGGGTTCATCACCAGTATCCTTTTATCCTGCATTAACTACCAACCCCACACAGTAGTATCAGGCTTTTTCAAGAGGTTTGAAGACACGCTCTCCTGTGTGGCAGATATAGCTTCCACAAATATAGTACCCCACACCATGATCTACGACGATGCGACCACTTTCAATTTTGTCAGAGAAGTTGCTTTAGGCAATCCAGAGGCTGCCATCGATACTACCATGAGGAACACAGGAGGATACTTACTGCTGGCATTTGAAGAAGTTGGAGAAAAAGAGAAGGATACACTCTCAACTCTCTTCTCTTTGTATGGTGCCCGCTTGAATGTGGGCGGACTATCTGAGGGGTTATGGAATAATTTATCTTCTTTTCTACCTAAAGTGTACCAGATTGGCATGATATCTTTTGAGGATACCTTCATCCCTGTAGACTGCGTTTACGATGTGGTAGTACAGTGCTGGGAGAAAGCAGATGAACTATCGGTGCGCATGTTCATGGGAGGGTACGTGGCATCCCGCCGTACTTTAGTGCTGTTCCCCGGCATGGTAGTAAATGAGAGAGACACGCAGGAAGTGGAACGTGTCAAAAAAGCAAAAGATGAAATCATTAAAATTACCTTACAACATGGGGGAGGAATATCAGCTTTAGGCAGTGACAAAGTCAACTACTTGAGTGCATATCCTGAAAGAAAGAAGATCATGCAACAAATCAAGGACATCTTTGATCCGTATCACATCATGAATACAGGGAAACTGGGAGTGAGGTGATTGCATGGACGAGAATACAGTATATCAATGCGGCTCCTGCGGTTACTGCCTCGATACCTGCTCAGTGTATACTACCACTTACACAGAATCAGTGTCCCCTCGTGGGAAGCTTTTATTGTTGAGAAAATACGCAGAAGGCATTTTAAAAGATATTCAACCACTCTCTGAACGGCTGTACACCTGTATGCTGTGCGGCAACTGTGAAGAGGTGTGCCCTTCCAAAACGGAAATCACAGCTGCCGTAAAAAACTGGCGGAATCATCATCCCTTCAATGATGAAGTACTTGTACCATGTGCAGAATCTATTTTTGAGAAGGGAAACCCCTACAATGAGCACCAATCTGAACGAGAGAAATGGTGTACAACACACAATGCAGATTCTACTACTGCATACTTTCCCGGGTGTACTACCTCGCTGATGCAGCCCCAGGTAGCAGCAAGCTTTGTGAGTATCATGAAAGATCGAATGCCCCTCCACATAGTAGATGATATATGTTGCGGCTCTCTTCTTTCAAAGACTGGCTTCAAAGAAGAATCTGAAAGAATTATGGAAAGAAACATTGAATATTTCAAAGATAAAGGAATCAAGACCTTAATAACCTCTTGTGCAGGATGCTACTCCTTCTTCCTTGAGTATCCCTTCAACATAAAAGTGCTGCACACCTCACAGGTGCTCAACAGCTACCTGAACGAGTTCTACCCCCAAGGTACCCGCACGACCTACCATGATCCGTGTCACCTCGTGAGGAACTCAGTCACGTCCCAACCACGGCACATACTCAAAACGTTGTCAAAATATACAGAGAAAGAAACCCAGAATTGTTGTGGAGCTGGAGGTGGGATGCTCCTAACCTTCAGGGAATTAGCTGATGCTATCTGCAAGAATATGCTCAAAGGTTCAACCCCCAACATCACTTTAGTGACAGCCTGTCCATTTTGCCTGTACCACATGAAGAGNAACAGTTTTCACAANATTGTAAGTCTCGAAGAATTCGTTGCTCTTTGTAACCACGTGTAATTTTAACCTCCAGGAATCTTTATACTAAGGTACTGTTATTACTTCTATGGGATTATTAAATTTTCAGAGGATGGGATCTACTCGGGTCGTGAATTGTCCCTGTGATGGATTGCGGATGAAATGATAATTTATCTGAAATGTTACACGTGTAACACATTGACCTCTAAAGACTTTACAGCCCCTCCTACCAACATCACAAGAAAGTATTTCCCATCTATATACTGAGATGAATGGACAATAGCGTTAATGTATCATATCAACCTTTCCTCACCTTTTTTATATCAAGCAGGAACCTGGACCATGTGAAGAACTCAGAAGACAGGAGAGAAAACTATTGAATATTTGTACTTATAAAAAAAGAAAAGGAAAAAATCTCTTCCCAATATTTTGACCAGTAGTGCACTGTCATTTAACCCGCGGGTGCTATACCAATAATGCAATTTGCATTCTTGGGACTGCCTCCACCAGGAACACAATTGTAACCGCTCGGTTGACTGCCAAGAATACAATACCACAAAGGTGTCACATTGGTTATTCCAGGCTGTATCAGTTTTGCATGCATTGGTTCACCTCCTTTTTAGTTCTGAATACTATCTAACAGTCTCATTCTAAGAGATGTTTCTTGCTAATGAAAAGGTAGTGGTCCTATCCAACATTCTCCAGGAACAGGAATATACCCAAGAATTATACAATGACCATCTGGGTCTACATGGCCACTTGCAGGCTGTATCAGTTCTGCATGCATTGGTTCACCTCCTTTCCATCTTTTCAGAGAGTGTCTCACTCTTCCAATTTTTCCTTTATATCACTTTGGAGCATGATCTTTTTTGCACTCTTGAATGAGCCGTGATACAAAGGATGGGACGTCTGAATTCAACAACTTTCTAACCAAGTTGATACATAGACTTTATAAGTTTTTTGGTTACGAGAACTGCCAAATTATTCAGTGTTTCTCTTATTTCATCATACGTGCAACAATTTATTGTCTTTTCAATCTATTCTTCTACTATTTCAATATTAAAAGAAATTCTATCTTTGATACCAGGATTCTGATAACCCCAGTTACATCTGCTACCTTAAAGTTGGAAAATCTGAGAGTCATAACTCAAGAGAATTTTGTGTGTGGATTTACTGGAGTCTATGAGATACCAAAATCTCTCCTCACATCCTCTATCACGGTGATGTACTTATCCACCTGCTGCCCTTCCAGCTGTGCAGTTTCCACCAGCTTTTCTAGAATTTTCAAAGAAGATTCAAGCTTTTTCTGTCTCTCAGGGAACAAATTGGAAATTTCTTTCATTTCTGATGGATATCCCTTGAATACATACACAATTGATCCCTCTTCTTCTATTTCTTCTGCAACACCTAAGATCTTGAAGTTTTCCATAGCTGAATCAATATCTTTATTTTTCACGCCAAAGGTGTCTGCCAACTCATCCTGCGTTACCTTCTGCTTTATCAGCCTGAAGAACATCTGGATCTTCCCTTGAAGAGGATTGTCCTGGATATCCAGGGAGAGTTTTCCAAGTTCCTCTATGAAAGCTTTATCCAAGTCCATATGACTCCTCCACATTCTTTTCATGTACTATACAGCTTTTCTTCCACGCTCACTTTTTCATGTACTAGTCATATCAGGTGCATCAGCCCCTTCTCTCCTGTTCACAGATCAGATAGGCTTCATCACATCCTGTACACATTTCTTCAGTCAACTTTATAAAGGTTTCTATTGATATTGAATATTGATATATATAGAAAATAAATGATATTTTCTTGTTGCTTATCGGCATTTATACGATCAAGAAATAATGTATGAGTCAAAATCATTCGAAATCTGAGACATCTAAAAATCCAATCCGAAAAACCAATGTTACACGTGTAACAAAAATGAGACAAACACTAACAATTAGATGGCCTCATTGAATCTGAAACGAAAGATTTAAATAAGTTATGGGAAATTATGAGAATCATGAGCATGAAAGAACGTGTTTTTGGAATGACTTTTAAAGGTGTCTTTAGAAGAAAAATGAGAAGCGGACTAACGATTCTCGGCATTGCTATTGGGATCATGCTGGTGACTGCGCTGCTGATGGTATCAAGTGGATTAGAAGCTCAATTCCAGAGAGTCGTTGAAGAAGGAGGCGGTGACTTCGTTGTAATGGAAAAAAATGCACCCGATCTGATGCTGAGCAGGGTGGATCTCTCCACAAAGCGTGCACTTGAGAAAATGGACAGCATCTCGTGGGTGTCAGGAATGGTGTTCACCACAGCAACTGTCAGAGGAAGGCCATACGTTCTAATTTTTGGCGTTGAAATCAATGAAAGAACACTCAAGCAATTCAGTGTTGTTGAAGGAAGAACGCTGAAGGCAGATGACACAACCAAGATCATTGTGGGAAGGATGCTCTCGGTGCAGGAAGAACTAGATGTTGGGGACACACTAGAGATAAAGGGTGAATCTTTTGCAATTGTCGGCATCTATGAGACAGGAGCTTCTTTCGAAGACAGCGGAGGAGTTCTCCCGTTACAGAAAGTGCAAGCCCTTTTCGGCCTTGAAAACCAGGTATCAATGCTGCGGGTGAAAGTAAAAGATATTGAACAGGTAGATACAGTTCGAGCTGAAATAGAGGAAAAGTATCCAGAGCTCATGGCACTGAAAAGCACAGAAGTGGCTGCCCAACAAGAAGATCTCCAGTTGATTACAAGTATTGCTGATTTGATTTCTTTGATTGCTATCGTGGTGGGAAGTATCTTGATCATGAACACGATGATTATGTCTGTCATGGAGAGAACACGGGAGATCGGGATATTGAGGGCAATCGGCTGGAAAAAGAGGAAGATTTTGTCTATGGTTCTCAAGGAATCGCTCGCCATAAGCATTATTGGAGGGATCATTGGAATTGTGCTGGCAATGGGGAGTGTAAAGGGGTTAACCAGAGCAGTTGCACTGCCAGTAGATCTTCCTGTGACAGCTGATTTGGTTGTGGGTGCCTTTATCATTGCAGTCATTCTCGGTGTTCTAGGAGGGTTCTATCCTGCTTGGAGAGCTTCAAAAATGAGTCCTATGGAGGCTTTATCTCATGAATGAGGTGATACCATGTTTCTTTCAACGAATAAACTGACCAGGCATTTTGGTGAGGTCAAAGCTGTAGATGGTGTCGATCTTGAAATTGAGAAAGGTGAATTCGTTTCCATTATGGGGCCGTCAGGTTCAGGGAAAACAACGCTGCTGACATTGATTGGAACGATTGACTTTCCCACATCAGGGGACATTACTGTTGAAGGTGAAAAGCTGTCTGATATCAAAGATGTGGACGCCTTTAGATCGCAGAAGGTAGGCTTTGTCTTCCAGTTTCACAACCTTGTGAGCTATTTGACTGCTCTTGAAAATGTGGAGATACCTATGCACGGATTGAAGCCACGAGCTGAGCGGCGGGCAAGAGCTGTAGAACTGCTGGAGCTTGTGGGGTTAAAGGAACGCACGCACCATAGCCCTTCACAACTCTCGGGTGGAGAGAGGCAGAGAGTGGCAGTGGCTCGNGCTTTGGTGAATGATCCGTTGTTAGTATTAGCAGATGAACCCACAGGTGAATTAGATTCCAAGACATCGCTGGAAATCNTCGATTTGATGAAGAAAATCAATGAAGAGAAAGGGACTACCTTTATTGTGGTGACCCACGATTCTGAAGTGGCCAAGAAAACGGATAGGATCATCTTCTTAAAGATGGGAAAGTCTCAAGAGAAGAAGTTGTCAAGAGCGAATCTCTTGAAGATGTCATGATCCTGAAGAATTCAACGTTTGGGCATCAAGTAGTCAATCAAGAGGTCACTGATCCGTACATGGAAAAACTGGGACTGTTTGAAGGAGGAAAACTCACCAAAGAAGGAAAGATGTTACTATCTCTATTTGAGAAGGCAGAAGAACTGGGAAAGACTGATTAATAGAATATGGGAGATATTGCCTTCCCATTTTTTTCATTTTTAGTGTGTGGTTTTATTTTGGTGGTGGAGAATTTCCTGTTAGATCTATGCGTACAGAAGTTGTACTGCAATAAGAAAAGATGCAATTGAGAGACTAAAATGTACGTGAAAACCAGAACAGGTTGAGGAATTGTCAAATTGATGGTAGTTTCTACTTTTGTTACACGTGTAACAATATTTCTTTTTATTAATTTTCTAGCATCTTTAACATTAAAAGAGATAATGCAAGAAGAGGGAACCTGGTTTTGGCAGCCACCACAATGCATCCACTGCATGTCATACATCAACAGAACCCTGTATGTTGTCAGTAATGGCAGCCATAACCCAAAGCATGTTGAGTGCTTCTTCATCACAGAGAGTGAGTATCAAAAAATGAGGTAATACAATCTGCTGAACTGGGTTATCACGAAAGAGTTAGTGTCACTAACATGCTTCACCATTTGGATGGAAAGTTCTTTTAATACTCCAGAGAAACAGTCTCAATGCAGGTTAACCCATCCGTAATCAAAAAGTCTACAATACTCTCAGCAATTGTTGTGGTATTCCTCTTTACCTGTGGAGGATCGTTGAACCCCCGCACCTGGAAAACCCAAGTTAACCGTCTGACCTCTCCTTGTATGTTAATCCAGCCAGATAAGGTAGCCCACTTCTATCAGGAAATGGAAGAATATGTACAGACTGATCCTGTAAAAATGTTCGAATTTATTGAGGCAGAAATCCAGTACACCAATGATATTTTCAACCACAGAGCAGTGAACCACCTGGCCACTGCAGAAGAGGTATTACTCTCTCAAAAGGATGATTGCGATGGTCAGGCAGTGTTACTGTGCTCCGTACTAAGATATAAAGGGTACGACGCATATACGCTGATTGGACCATCTCATGCGTGGGTAGAAGTGGAAACAGATGAAGAGACCCTTTCCATAAATAGTGGGAGAAGCTGGTTTGTAAAGTTCAATGAATCTTCTGCAGAATGGAAAATACAGCCATTACTCCTTTTTATAATAGAGGAATTCCTTTTATTGACAGTTTTCTTTTATCTTTTGATATACAGTTATGAAAAAGGCTTTTTTACCCCTTTGCAGGACGTTCTGGGCTACTTTAAGTATGTGTTCCTCTTGTTGTTGGGCGGTGTGGTAATTGTTATCATCCTTCTGACATACTGGGTACCAGGGTTACTTGCTGTATCGGTAGCTGCTCTCGTGATAATGGAGGTTTTAGCGAGGGCACGCAGATTGTCATAAAAAATTTTGTATACGGGAGACATATTATGAATGTTCAACAATTTCACCAGGAAACAGTAATAGCTTTCTCAGGACATACTTCAACACATTTTAAGCAGCGCGTGCACAGTGACAGCCAGACTGCTGTTATCCGCCATAACTGTGGATCGTACGGGTCCTGTTCGATGTTTAACGGTTGATGCATTAAAAAAACTGCTGGATCGCACACTTTCAAACACTTTCCACAATCTCTGGGATCTACTGTACTGGGTTCTCCGCATTTTGTATAGTCAATTGTAATTTTGGTTTTACTCATGATCCCACCTAGTACTGACCTTTTAAACCAGGGAACTCCTCCCGCGGTATCAATGTTAACGCCTCATGATTACACACGTGGCGGCACACACCGCACCCGAAGCACTTGTTGTAGTCTATGATAACCCGTTTCAACGATGGGATATACCTGATAGCACCAAATTGGCACATAGACACGCACAATTTGCATCCCTGGCACTTATCGGGGTCTAATGATATGACGTACTCTGCCTTGTAGACTGTTTTCAATCCGAAGTCCCTTCTTAGACGGAGTCCACCGCATTCAGGGCTCTCGCAGGAGCAGATTGCATTAATGTATGGCACAGGTTGGAACCAGACAGTTGCCACATACCCTTTTTTGTTGTGTTCCTCTAACCTGGCCATGGCTTCTTCGCGACCCAGGTGCAGCTTCCCTTCAGGGACGAACCTCGGAAGTTTCTCGATAACACCTGACAACACTCCAAAGTTGATGCAGCACACATCCTTTACTCCTCTCTGCATCATGCGGCACATACAGTAGTTCTCAATGATGGGTTCTGCTGCTAATTCAGACAGAATGATCTGTGCATCTTCCAGAGGGATGGTCTGGCCGAAATGGCCGTCAGCCCTGATGGGGTTCCTGTTCTTGCTCTCATTGTGGATCATTTTCTCTGCATTCCAGCGGATTACTCTCCCGATCAAAGGCATTTTTAACTTGTATCCCAACCCAATTGAGGAGAACCCTGCAATCTTTCGTATGAAAACCTGTTCAAAATTCCTCCACTGTTCTGTCAAGTACGCTTCTGCATCTAACTCTTTGGCTAACTCATCAGAATAGTTCTTGGCGTTCATGTACCACTTTCCGCCAGCTCCATGTTTCATACACCATTCACACATGTAAATCCTCCTCTATCATGTAATATCAGCGTATGGAATTTAATAATGTGACTCACAAGCTCCTTTTCAGGTGGAATCAATCTCATGGTTCCTTTCATGTATACCTACCTCATGCCAGTAGCATGATCACACGATTGCATTTAAACCTTCTTATGTGCTAATTGACGTATTCGTCGTATTGGGCATTTTTTTGGCTGTGTATGGTTCTCATGGTAAAAAATGAACATGAGGTAACCTACCAAAATTTCGCCTCGGAGGAAAAAGAAACCATTTCAAGCAAAATTAGTGAGAGATGATCTATTAATCAAAAGCCTCAAAAAAAAGAAAGAAAATTGAATAATACCACCGTAGTTATGCAGTTATGGAGGGGGCCAGCATGAATCGTAGCATGTATATTGGCATGTACCGCACGTACCATAGCATGAATTCACACAGGTATACTTTCTGGCTCTTGAACTTCCAATCAGTAAATGAATCTGGTAGCCTTTAAGTAGCCTTCATTGAAGGGAATCGTCTTGTATTCATTGCTCTCTGCAGGAACCTCTTCTGAAGTAACCATACTATGTGAGCAGCTTCATATATGCTTTAATGAATCCTTTAACCTATGCCTCACCACGCACCAATTTAGTAAAACTCACATATGGTCTCAATTGATTCAGGACCGCACTCTTTACACACAAAAAAGTACAAATTGCCACACTCACCTATCACTTCAGCATAAGGCGGCCACTCAATAGGGTTTTCCTCTCCTTCTTCATATTCCTCACTCGATAACTGAAAGAAGAATTGTTTTGTATTACCACAGGTACACACAGGATACTTGGGCTTTTCAATCCAATCAGGGAACCCATTTATCTTTGCTCCGATTTGTGGCTGGTACTTACTCATGAATGCATCAACAATATCAATATCCTCACCGTATTTCTTGTCAAACTTTTCCCATTTTTCCATCTGTTCTCCATAGTTTGGGTAGTCTGTTGTCTTGAGTGGGTGAAAGGAGCAATCTGGCATTTGTTCTTCAGGGTCCTCCACTGTACACTCTGGTTTTTCTACAACATTATTCTCACGTGTGTCCACATTTCCATAGAACCAGAACATCTTCAAATCGCTCTTATCACTGAATGCAGCTTTACAAAAGTAGTTCGGGCATCTGAAAAGAAGAAAGATATTTGTATTTTCCGGGAAATAGAACTCAGGAAAGTCATTTTTGTAGATCTGAAGAACAAAGTTGAGTGGTTGACTGCAAACATCACATTTCGGCCACTTTTCAAAGAGGTTCAAGTTAGGGGTTCCTCCCATTTTGCTGATTGAGAAGGGGAGTGGAGTTTCTGATCTCTGTGGTTTTAGTAAGGTCACTTCTTTCTTTATTTTTGTCAGTGGTTTTACTTCAGGTATATTTTCGATTTTCTTCATATGAACACCTCTTGTGTATGTTCCTTCGGGTGTATTTACCCGTGCATCTCGAATGCTCTAAAGAAGTAAACTGACTTTTTACCTCTTCTTTGGGTTCATTTGCAATGGTTCATCTTCAATCTTTCAATTACTACTGTTTTACCTCTACGGTTACCTATATAAATGTTACATCAGTTGGATTAGAAAATCCCTATCTTCCAAAGTATAAAGCTACCTACCACCAGTTGCTAATCTTATCAGAATTAGGAGCATCTCTGTGCGACAGCATCGAGAAAGTTGTTGAGGTCATATTCCAAAACTATCAGTACAACAGTGGACACTTCAGTTTCAAAATGATAAAGACAGAAAGAGGAAGAAAGAGCAGCCTCACTGATGGAGCCTGTTTAACAGGAAATATTTTACGATTCTTAATTCATTTTGGGTACCTTTCAGACGAGAGAACGCAAAAAGCCCTCAAGTTTCTGGTGGAAACTCACGACAATGGGTGGTCTTGCAGAGCATACCCCATTGACAGAGGAAAGGTCTTTCCACAGCATTGCTACATGGGTGGGGTCAAGCCGTTGATTGCTTTTTCCATGATTCCAGAGCCAGAAAGAACAAAAGACATACAGGAGATCATTGAACAAGAAATCGAGATCTACCTTGAAAATGAGATTTTCATGTATTTAAAAGATGAAAAAGGTAAAAGAAAAGCAAAGTTCGGATGGACACGATTTGGGTTCCCCTTGTTTTACCAGTCAAATGCTTTAGAAGGGTTAGATGTATTGACAAGGCTTGGCATAAAAGATGAGAGAATAGAGAAAGCACTTGATCTGGTTGTGTCAAAGCAGGACAAGAACGGGAGATGGAATCTGGAAAACACGTTTAACGGAAAAATGTGGGTGGACATTGAAGAGAAGAAAAACCCCTCAAAATGGATAACGTTAAATGCTGTAAGGGTGTTAAAACGGGTCTATGGTGATTGAATGTGGAAAAATCTGTTAAATGCAGACCCTGTTGAGTGGCTCTTGGAGGGGGAACCCTGGGTCAGATACAATACCTTGACAGAGTTATTAGAAATGAAAGAAGATACTCCAGAAGTAGAAGACGCAAAAAAAGAAATGTTAGACCATCCTTTGGTTCACACATTGATTGCTGAAGTAAAAGAATGGCCTTCATACCCTCTGAAACGTCACAACGATGCAAGACACGTCCTCCACAAACTGGCAGTATTGGCAGATTTTGGGATCACTGTTCATGATCCTGGAGTCAGTGACATCTGTGAGAGAGTATTATCCTACCAATCTCGTGAGGGGCCCTTTGAGATCGACACGTTAATACCTACCCACTTTGGAGGAAGCGGAACCCCCCAGATATTTGCGCATTTGTGCATACCTAAATCTTAAAAATGCAGTTGACTATCTCCATCTGGTGGTTTAATTGGCAGAAGAGAATGAGAATGAGAAAGAGGAACTGGACTTCCAGTGGTCTGAGCCTCCCGCCCCCCCTTCTCCACCAGAGGGACAAGACGCCCAGTATAGTGATTTGGGTGATTCTCCCAAAGTTTTTGGTGGTGAAGCACAGAGTGTGGAGCAGGAGGAATGAATTCTTCTTTTTTATTTTTTCTCTATGTTTTAGAATTCCTGCAATTCTGAGTTTGAAGATACAGGAAATGAGAATACAGCTACTTTCTTCATGGTTAGTACTCTTTCCTTTTTTAAATTTGAAAAGTGTTGTAAAAGGTACATCAGAATGAGAATATCTCTGTACGCAACAGCATAATTAACACGATAGTCACTGCTAAGCCAAAGCTCCAGAACCTTTTCTCCCACACAGATAATTTCATCTCTTAAAAGAATTCTTGGAAACCCATTTGTCTATTTCAATGATATTTCATTGTAGGAGTTTTCTTGTGGAGCTTTAAAAGCGTTTCTATGGATGAGATATCTAGAATGCTGTTATTATAATTTTTAAATATTTTATGTGTTTAAAATATGAGAAAAAATAGAAAAAACAAGAACGTTACACGTGTAACATTTTTTCTTTTTATCATCTCATGAATTCTTCTTGACAGACAGCTCCTAAAAAGACTTGAGATATTTCTTGTGTGTAAAGGGAAAGCCCTCATGATAAACTTCCCTTCAGTTGCTGTGCAAAGGTTTTTACTGTCATAGATGAAACTACAGTAAGATAAAGAATGGAAATGCCCTGGTAATGCAGTATCCTCCAGAGGTGATCTCATTGGTACGTCTGAAATCCTGGAAAGAAAAAGCAAAAAAATTGAAAACTGAAATATATGCTCTTTACTTGGCTTACAGAGATCCACGAGTTCCTTGGTATGCAAAAGCCTTTATAGCAGCAATTGTTGGGTACGTTTTGTGTCTTCTCGATTTGATTCCAGATTTTATACCAGTTCTCGGATATGTTGACGATATAATTCTCATACCTGCAGGAATTACCCTCGCAATAAAGATGATTCCACAGGACGTACTGGAAGAATGAAGAGAAAGGGCACGGTCTGAACCTTTCAGCAAAAAAATCACTGGATTGCAGCAGTTCTCATTACTTTAATCTGGCTGCTGGCTATCTATGTGGCCGTAAAGGTTATCTGGGTACATTTCATGAAAGAGTGAGGGGGAGACACTATGACAGCTCACGTTAAACAATCTCTCTCATTGGGATTGTCCAGTCTTCAGATGTTCTCTCTACCATGTTACACGTGTAACAGGGAAATTAGCATAAATTTTCTTGATTTAATAAGAATAGACAATTTCTGAGATATGATGATTTGAGCACCCAGAAATTGATAACCTCTTCTCATTTTGGTGGCAGTATGAGTATCGTATGTTCTGACTATATGACCTCATCGAATTTCAATCCTATCATACTCTGGGAATGAACCCTGGAGCAGTGCAACTACGGACGAAAATACACGCTGTCGTCACCACGACATGAGAACCAATTGTAACCAAGCTTTGAGGAGTCACTTTAAACCAAGATTTATAAGCTTTGCATACAGCAAGGCTATGAGGTGACTCTATGAGGCTGTACGAATTTGAAGCCAAAAACCTGATGGAAAAAAACAAAATTCCAGTTCCTCAAGGCATACTCATCAAAAATGCAGAAGAAGCCAAAAAAGCAGCTGAAGACTTGGGTAAGGTAGCGTTGAAGGCTCAAGCTCTCGTTGGTGGGAGGGCCAAAGCTGGTGGTATTCTGTTTGCAGATACGCCAGAAGAAGCTGAAAAGAAGGCTGAAACCCTGCTCACCATGAAAATATCTGGGTATGCTGTGCATTCAGTTTTAGTGGAGAAATTCATGGATATCAAAAAGGAGTTGTATTTATCGGTGACTATTGATAGAATTCGCCATCAACCAGTGATCATTGCAAGTTCTGAAGGTGGTATCGACGTTGAGGAAATCAGCAGGAACTATCCTGATAAAATAGTGAAATACCACATACCAGTGGGAGAAACACCTGAGCCGTACGTGGGAAGGGAAGTAGCCCACTTGATCGGGTTAAAAGAGAAGAGCATGACCACAGTAGGAGGTATTATCAACAGGATGTACGCCCTGTTTTTGAAGTACGATGGAAAATTACTGGAGATTAATCCCTTGGCAGTGACAGATGAGGGATTTTTTGCAGCAGATGCAGTGTTCAACCTGGATGAGGACGCATTGTACCGGCATCCTGATCTAAAGGAGATGGGAATATCTGTACGCCACGAATTGGGTGAGTTAACTGAACGGGAGAAGACAGCCCAACAGTATGGATTCCCGTATGTGGACTTGGACGGATACATTGGCGTCTTCCCGGGCGGTGCTGGATTTGGTATTGCTGCGGTGGATTTGATCAAACAGTTTGGTGGTGAACCTGCCAACTTCATGGATTCTGGCGGTGGTCCCACTGTGGAGAACATGGAAAGAATGATTGGGTTATTGATGGATAATCCTCATGTATCTGGTATCTTTGGTGCAAGATTTGGCGGCATATCCAGGTGTGATTTGTGGGCAGAAGCAGTGATCGGCTATTTAAAGAAGCGAGCAGGCGAAGGAAAAGAGATTAAACCCATGGTCATGCGAATGACTGGCCACATGGAAGAAGAGGGACAGGAGCTGTTCAAAAAAGCGAAAAAAGAACATCCTGAATGGTTTGAGAGCGTAAAGGTGTATGGGATTGAAACTCCTATCGAGGATGTGATAAGAGAAGCTATTGCTGTGGCAAAAAAGAGGAGGAGATAACATGGCTATACTGGTTGATGAAAATACGAAATGTATTGTCCAGGGCATCACAGGTTCTCAGGGAAGTTTTCACACCAAGTTAATGCTGGATTACGGAACAAAGATTGTGGGAGGCTGCACTCCAGGGAAAGGCGGCCAAGAGGTTCACGGTCTCCCTGTGTATGATACAGTAAAAGAGTGCATGGAGAGCCATCCTGATGCTACCTGCACCAGTATCTGGGTTCCTGCACGATTCACCAAGGATGCTGTCTTAGAAGCTATTGATGCAGGGCTAAAGACAGTGGTTATCATCACAGAGAGGATACCTATCCACGACATGTTAGTGATCAGAAAGAAAGCACAAGAGAAGAATGTGATCGTTTTAGGCGGGAACACCCCTGGAGTGATCAGTCCTGGCAAAGCTAAAGTAGGCATGTTACCTGAGAGCACCTTTACAGGAGGGCGTATTGGCACTGTATCGAGAAGTGGTTCCATTACCTATTACTTAGCCAATACACTGCAATTAGCAGGTATGGGAGCGAGTACCTGTGTGGGTATTGGAGGAGACCCCTTGATCGGAACAGGGTATGAGCCCATTCTCAAGTTATTTGAGGACGATCTAGAGACCGATGCTGTTCTCCTTGCGGGAGAAATTGGCGGCGTCTACGAAGAAATGGCAGCTGAATACATTAAAAAAATGAAGAAGCCAGTAGTTGGGTATATTACAGGGATGTATGCTCCTAAAGGAAAAAGAATGGGCCATGCAGGTGCTATCATCGAGGGAGAGATGGGTACTGCAGAGTCAAAGATTTCAGCACTGAAAGGAGCGGGAGCAAGCGTTGCCACCAAGCTGTCAGATATTCCTAGACTATTAAAGGAGAGGGGTGTCTAAATGTGGAATACAGGCATTACCAAGGTTGAACCCAATAAGTTAGTGACCAGAGGGTACAAACAGGATGAACTGATTGGTGCAGTACCGTTCAGCCATGTGGTGTACATGCTGTTCAAAGGGGACTTGCCTGACGAAAAAACGGGAAAACTCTTTGATGCCATGATTACAGCTTCCATCGACCACGGACCCACACCACCGTCCGCGCAGGCAGCCCGCATCGTCTGTTCTGGCGGTGTTCCTTTACCCACGGCTGTGGCTGCTGGGTTGATGGCTGTCGGTGATTACCATGGTGGGGCTATCGAGAATGCGATGAAAATCCTGTACGGATTGGTGGATAAAAAGAACAAAGAGGGAAAATCCACAGAAGACATGGCCAAAGAGACAGTGAAAGAATTCAGAGAGAAAAAGAAACGAATGCCCGGGTTGGGTCACCGAATACACACAGATGATCCGCGCACCAAAAAATTATTTTTGATGGCTGAACAATTAGGGATAGCTTCAGATCACACTGCAATGCTCAAAGCGTTCAAGGACGAATTTGCTACAGTGACAGGGAAGAACCTACCCATTAACGTGGATGGAGCTATGGCAGCTCTCGCGTGTGACATGGGGTTCGACTACAGATTGGGAAAAGCACTTTTCTTGATGGGCAGGATCGCTGGATTAGTGGCACACGTGCACGAAGAGAAAACTCGTGAGAGGCCCATGCGAAAATTTGATCCAGATTTCCAGTACGATGGACCTGCAGAAAGACCAGTACCTCCACACTACAAATAATTCCCCTTTTTTTCTTCATTTTCTCTAATTGGTTCAAAAACAACAAACTCCAGCGTGTCAACCAGAGATTTAAAGGCTTCGCTCTCTAAAATGCGACTGTCCTTCTTTACATTAATGCCTAAAAGTGTTCTTGAAGCGTAAGGATATTTGACGCAATAAGATTTCAACAATTCTCGTTTTGTGTTTACATCATCAATGAATAGTGCTTTTGCCCTATATTTTTTGAAACCGACGTGGAGATGAACTATATCTTTGGCAGCTTTAATGTTTTTGACCCAGTCAGCTTTTCGCCCTCTCGAACTGACAACAGTAACCTTATTTTCATAGAGGCGATGGTACTCTACAGGCGTGAACCTCCTCTTCCCTGTTTTTCTTCCTACTGTCTCTAGTATAACAAAGATGAATCCTAGTCCCAAGAGTGGTGCAATATATATTCTGTAGAGGAAAGTAACTATTTTATTGATTCTTTTCATGTGCCTTAATGTTGTTGGTTCCCCTCTCGCTATTTTCGCAAGAAGAGAGGTTGGCGCAGGTATCTCAACTGAAGATTCAACCATAGTCTATACAGATGAGGAGCTTTTAAAAGCTTAATCGACTGTATACAGGTAGTACAGTATGCGGCAAGATTGGAAAAGATGAAAAATTCTTCAGTATTAATCGACTTTGTTATGAAATGCATCCTTAACTCTCTATTGAATCTCTGAAAAAGAGAAAAATTCTGTTGAACTCACAAAAGGTTCAAAGTTAAAGATGAGAAATGAAATGCTCACCTAAAAGGTGTACAATCGATTCTATTGCAGAATATTTTCAAAAATGGCCCCAGTGAATTTATCCACAAGGGAACATAAATAGTTCTGCAGCAGCTGTGGGGAATTTATCCATGATGCTGCCTTTCCAGGAAATACCTGTTTTATATTCGAGTTTAAATCCAATAACTATACTGGAACCTGCACTACTCTTTTAGAGCATGTATATTCCCACCTTTCTTCCAGACAGTATGCAACCGTACAACCGAAAAGTATAAAACAATTGAAATGAAAAGGAATACTAGAAATGAGCGGAGGTGACCAAATGGAACCACGAGTTGAGGACTTCACAGACACAACCTGTGTAGCTTCCACCGGTGGAAAGATGTTCCTTGCATAAGGAATTGGAGCTTTCCAGTATTAAATTTTTTTTCTTTTTTATCTTTATTTTGTGTATTTTGATATTTTTACTTTATGGATAGTTGTGTATACTGCCACATTACTTGTTCCTCATCGTATTCTGTTGAAAATTGAAAATTAAGAATTGGGATTCTCAGTATAGAAAGAACCTGCACTACTCTTCCAGAGCATATACTTGTTCACCTTTCTTGTAGATGTCGTACAGCACTTGTGCTAACCTGCTCTTCAGATCGATTTTTATTACCCCCTTCTTCCCCACAGTGGCAGAAAAGAGTGGTTCATCACTGTAGTAAAAGGTGAGGGGGACATTCTTGTACCGGGGACTCACTGACAGTCTCCCTGCCTTTCTAGTAAAATCCAGGGCCACAGGAATTCTCTGTTTCAAGGGCTGCACATCTAATCTCATTCCCACCTCTCTCTCAATTTCAGAAATATTTCTCCCTTTTTTCCCAATAATTTCGGGGATAACCTCTTCCGGCACGTATAAAATTCCTCTATTGGAGGAAACTTGCTGCAATTCGTAATCCACCCCTACGAATTTATCAATATTCTTCAAAATCTTCCTTTTTGGTCTTCTCTTTATGGGCATCACCACTACCTGTTCTCCATACGAGTAGATTTCAAATTCGCACACCCCAGTCTCAAAATCTTTTGCTTCAATGACGGGTCTCGCTAAATCAGGTTCACTCATACCCTCAGGGACCTTCACTGAGAAATTTAGCTTTAACACCTTTTTAATGTCCCCATCTTCTATGTGGACAATCGTGTCAATAACCTGGGAGATCATGCCCAGTTCGATTCGCCCGATGAACCGCTGGACTGCATCGATCGCGTCTGTGGCGTGGACCACCCCCACCATGCCCACACCTGCCAGCCGCATGTCAGCAAACACGTGAAAATCCTCTGTCCTGCGCATTTCGTCAAAGACAGTAAAATCCGGCCTGGTCAACAGCAAAATGTCAGCAGTCTTGGCCATGGAACCTCTCAACGAGGTATACTGGGTGATCTCTTCTGATACTTGTAAATCTCTGGGTTTTTCCATAGTTTTCACAATCTTTCCCTTTTCTTTGTAGAACTCTGCCAGCCCCTGGACAAAGGTGGACTTTCCCGCTCCAGGAGAACCTGACACCAAAATACCTTCTGCTCTCTCAAACCGGTTCATCAACTGACGAGAAATGGTATAATCTGTTAATTTCAGCTTCTTTAGCGGTTTGACTGCAGTAATCTCCATGCGGTTTGAAAAGGGAGGCTGCGTAATGGCAATACGGTACTCCTTCAACTGGACAACGGTGGCACCTTTCTCGTCTAATTCGATAAAAGAATCCTCAGACTGTTTTGCTCTCTCAATAATGTCTAAAGCTACCGTCTCTAAATCGTTTAAAGTGAGAACAGTATCTTTTCGGATTAACCTAATGTTCCCTGGTCTTCCCGTCTTTACGAGGACGGGAAGGTTTTCCTTTAAGTGGACAGATAAGGTTTTCTCATCAAAGAAATCTTCTATTTTCCTTTCAGGTTTTATTTCTTTTTCTAAAATCATACACTGAATCCCTTTGGCTTCGGCTATTCTGCCCTGGATAAAATCACCTGTCACCAAGACAGCATTGGTCTCCTCTGCAATATTTCTGATCTTGTCATCCATGTCTTTGTAGTCTTTCGTTCTCCTTCCGTAGTAGGTTAAGGTGATACTATTTTGAAGGCAGTACTCCCTGATTTCATTCAACTCTTCCAATCCTGTAATACCAATTGGTGTCCCCCTGTTAGCGATGTACTCTATTTCTGCAATCACCAGTTCAGGTAGTAAAATTTCTTCTATTTCATTTTCCAGCAAGAATTTCTTGAATCGTCCATCGATGACAACACTGGTATCGGGAACAACTTTCATACAGTGAGATGTTCTTCCATCTTTTTAAGGGTTGACATTCAGTGGGGTTGTCAAGTTTGGGGTGCTGCGTTTGTTACACGTGTAACATTGGGTGAACTTATCTCTATTGTTTGCATTTCATTGACAAAAAGATAGTTTATAAGCACTGAGAGATTCCATTCCCTGAAACCGACACTCCTTCACTTACAGCGTTATGTTGGCCAATGAGATCAAAATGAGCTTATTACAGCCTGCATCTTTATATGAGCTTCCCCAGTGATTGATAATTCTATCAATTTTGGTAAGTTTACTGAAGACAATTGCCGTGTTACACGTGTAACAGAAATTAACAGATGAAAAATCCTGCACAACCGAAAAGTTTAAATGCATTAATCGAGATCTGGCAAAGCAATCAACAAGCCTAGATTCCCTTCAGCCCCCTCTGTGAACATATCAATTAACGATCCGTGGGATACTGTTCTCATTTCTTTTAACCACGTCACATAAGGGTCATCCTTGAAGAATATTGATTTAACCTCGAAGTTGTCTTTCTTTTGTATTTCCTCTATTTTCTCAACAGGTGCATTCTCAAGCCGTTTTTTGTAACCCTGTAATACAGAAATTGCCATAGATAAAAAGGAGAGCATAAAAGCTTTGAATTCTTCAGGGGACATTTCCTGTTCTTTATCAACAATTTCTCTCGTAGATGAGAGCAGGTTCTCCCTGAATTGGGGATTTAATTCGTAGTACTTTTCCACATAGTTCTTTCTTACGACGACTTCAGGTTCTCCTACAAAGTCATTCTCTTTCAGCACTTTCAAATGGTAGTATATTTTGTCTGGTTTTTCACCTAGATTTGCAGCAATCTGGCTTGCAGTGGTTCTCCCCTTTAACAACTGGTATAATATGGCTCCTCTCAACGGGTGCTTGAGTGTTGCTAACAGGGTTTCTATGAATTCAGACATGGTACCGAAACATTTATATACTGGTACTATATAAAACTTACTGACGTATGAAAAATTTCGTATGTACTGAATTATAGTGATGTGATGAAAGGTGATGATATGGAATACCGAAGCCACAAAGGATTTGATCTCTCTGAGATAGGTATAGGATGTTACGCTTTGGCTGGCGTGTATGGTAAGAAGGATGGTGAAGAATTCAAGAGAATGCTGGATCGAGCGTACAAGATGGGAGTGAACTTTTTTGACACTGCTGAAGGGTATGGTGATGCTGAAGGTATACTGGGTGAGACAGTTAAGCCATTTCGTGAGGACGTGTACATTGCCACAAAAGTAGGCGTTAAGGAAGGGATTGAACCCAATTTGTCAGGTGAGTATATCCAGCGTGCGTGTGAGCAGAGTCTGGAAAGACTTGGAACTGATTATATTGATTTATATCAGGTGCATTTTGATGATCCGAAGACACCAGTGGAAGAGACCGTTCATGCGTTTGAGAATCTGGTGAATGAAGGGAAAATACGTCATTATGGAGTGGGGCATCTTCCTGTGGGGAAAGTGGAGACCTATTGCAGAAAAGGACATGTCTTTTCAGTGTTAATGGAGTTAAGTGCTGTTGCTCGCCGTTCACGAAAGGAATTGTTACCATTGTGTCAGAAGTATAAGGTGGGTGGTATAGCGTTCAGTACCACAGGGCGGGGGTTACTCACGGGGAAATTTAAGGGGACACCTACGTTTGAACCTGGCGATATCCGTCACATGGACCCGCTTTTTCAGCGTGAGAATTTCCAATCAGCTTTGAGGATAGTAGAGAAGTTTGAAGAGTTAGGAAGAGAATACAAGAAGACGCCAGTACAGGTGGCCATTGCATGGGTTTTGTCTCAGCCGGGGATTGTCTGCGCTTTGACAGGGCCGTCAACAGTTGCACATCTGGAAGAGAATATTGGAGGGAGTGGATGGGCTTTGTCTTCAGAACATGGCAAAGAGTTGGAGGAGTTATTCAAGAAGGAGGATGAATGGTTACAAAAAGAGCAGCTCTCATCGATACGGTCCATTCTCTCACGTGAACTGCCACAAGAGTTCTCGAAAGCTTTTGCAGACCTTGTGTATGTTCTGGAAACGTCTATACTGCTGGAGTTAGTTGAAGAAAAGGAGGTTTTGCCTGTTTTTTATGAGCTTTTCAGCATGAGAAAGACGCCTGATACTGCTCAATTGGAATCGATTCAGGAAAAACTGAAAAACATACTTGACGTTGAAAATTTAATTTTATAGGGATATAATATCCATAAATCCTGTGGATTGAGAGAAAATCCTACAAGAGCGAATTTATGACAAATCAAATGTTTATTAAAACGGGAACCCTTTTGGGAAGAATTGAAGTTTGTCCCAAAGAGTACAAACCCAAAATTTAAAAGAACAGAAGATGAGGTGTGAGTGGAGGTAATAGACGAGATGTCAAAGCACATCTGGGGGAGCATACAATTCGTATAACTCTCACTGAGAATGTACGTAGTGTATGTGAACGGATTGAGAAAATCGTGGACACGAAGTCTTAATCCCCAGAATATTTGCCTCTGACAGTTATCAAAGTAATGGAGGTGTAAAAAATGAACCCAAGAGTTGAAGATTATATGGATTCCACATGTGTGGCTTCCACTGGCGGCGGCCCAGTAATGAAAGCATAGTCCTCCTAAAACCGGACGCCTTCTATAAAGTGTTTTTTTCTTTTTTCTTTTTCGATCTCATTCAGATTCAGATTCTTACAATAGGAAACACGTACCTCCATCGTTGAGAGAAAACTCGTATCACCTGGAAGAAGAGGATTTCACATCCACTCTTCGACAATTGATGCTTCTGTTTCTTTTTGTCCAAAGCTCTAATAAATAAGTGAAAGGGCATATGTTACACGTGTAACATATGGGTCCAGTGGATAACCTCTCACATTCGAAAAGGTTATATATGTACTGCGCCATTACAAAAAGAGGACCTGTAGCCTAGTGGATAGGGCAACAGCCTCCTATGCCGATGAAGAATATTACGCTAATTGATCAGTGATTTGAAGAGAGTTAGCAGAGGCGGAGAAAGCTGTGGGTCGGGGGTTCGAATCCCCCCAGGTCCGCTCACGATTTTAACGTACAATTGCACTCATTTTGAAATAGACTATGTCTACATTTTTAAAGAAGGGAGATACCTATCGCTTATGTCTGTCCTGATTATCGATGCTGAATACGAAACTATAGATAAAGCTGTGCAAGAAGTTTTCTATCATTTCAACCCCCCCGAAAAAACGGTTTTGATCAAACCCAATTTGCTGGGAGGATTCCCTGTGGAGCAGCACGTGACTACCCACCCCTCGCTGGTGGAAGCTTTGGTCCAGTATCTTGAGAAAAGGAATGTAGAAATTACGGTAGGAGATAACCCTGCTGGGAAGAGTAACCTAGTAGAAAGAGCAAAGAAAGCTGGACTATACC
>JGI2171J19970_10000037_pt1 | contig 47860 bp, 51 predicted proteins | sample DeeMarSWOR324_28_FD_19970 | JGI IMG/M metagenome (IMG submission 19970) | reverse complement strand
AAAAACCGACACAATTCGTTTAAGACCCCTACTTGATGTTGAACCAAAAATAATACGGTAATATTGTGGTAACACCACCCTAGTACAACCTTGGGAGGTGAAAAAAGTGGCTACCATCCTCGAAAGAATGACTTTCTGGAAGGGAGTATTTGCCCCTGGACACTTTTGTGACTTTCCCTTCTCTGGTCAAGCTTCTCAGATGGTAGTGAGCTGTAGCAGGGTGAATACCAGAAAAGTGAGCAATGTCTTTAAGTCGGGATGCGTTGTTTGCCAAAGCTTGTAAGATCAATGCCCGGGTGGGTGAATCCTTATCCTCGGTGTTGGTATTGCTAGTAATGTTGGCAGCCACACACGTTGAGTCATTGTGTTCTCTAGGCTGTTCACAGATCTCATCAGACCCTCGTTTAGGTTGCTCTTGCTGTATCAGTTTTCCACCAACGTAGATTTTCCATTGCCATTTCTTCCAGAAACTTCTTTTGACTCTTTCCTCACTTTCTTTGAATCTTTCACAGTCTCCCCTATCTACAGGTAGTCTGATGTGATTGAACTTCCAGCAGCCATCGAATACGAGCTTTCGGGAATAAGCTGAATACTCTTCAAGGATGACTGCATGTGCGCAATGTAAGCAGGTGTGCAGACACCTGGGGAGTTTGTCAATCAAGTGGTACCCTTTCCCTTATTGTAGAATAGTGCGTGATCCAGTAGTTCTTTCATCATTGCTCTTGTTCGCTGTAGTCTGATCTGCTCTGATAACGATTGCTCCTGGTTGATAGCCTTCTCTACTGCAGGTAGTTCTTTCTGCAAAAAGTGAATCAGTCTCTGATAGAACTCTGTCATGCTATCCCCTGCTCGCAATTTCCTTGAGTCTGTAGTAGTTGTCTTTGAGCCCCAGTTCTTTCAGGTGCTGTGAAATCACCAGTACACTTGTCTGCAGCAGCAAAGCAATTCCCACGTTGGTCACTCCCATTTTGTGGAGGACCTCCACCTGCTCTGGATCTATAGTCTTCACTACGTGGTAGTTGTTCAAGAATCCTAGCTTCTGTAGCCTATAGTGTACTGAAGCTTGGGTAACTCCCAATTTGTCTGCAATTTCTTTGTTCGTTAGCCCTTGTCGGTACAACTCTAAGAGTTCTTTGTCTGAAAATTTCATTTTATTACCTCCTCTTTGAGTTGGAGGACCGCTGTAAGCGGCCCCGTACTGCACCAACAAGGAGAATGTGTGAAGGGGTATATGCTGGTACTGTGAGTGTTTAGAGCATTTTTAAAAAGGCATCTATGTGACGAAAAAAGTGAAATCTAGTATATAAAGTTTGTTAATACAAAATAATATTTTTTTGAAATTGAAAAAAGATGAAATACTTAATTTGTAGCAGCTTAATTACTTGATGAGAATATTTTTCTAGCTTACTTATTTTTTTTATTAAATATATTAATTAAATAGTAATCGTTTAGTTTTTTGAAGTAGCAATCTGTCTTAGCCGATTCTTCATGAATTTTTTGCTCTCCTTCAGGAAGTTCTTTTTTTGCAGCCTGTAGGTAATGATTATACTCATCAGGATTTCGTGAATGTCTGCTCCAATGCGTGAGTTGTTGCCAAAGCATATTTTTCTCATGATGACACTCAATCGTAAGGCATTCTCTGCTCTATTGTTATGGTAGTCACAGTCTTCTTCTAAGAAGGTGAGCAAGCTGTCTCTGTGCTGGTTGAGCCTCTTTGCTAGACGGATGCAGTCAGGGTCTGTGTATGGTCCTACAATTATTTTGTCGAGTCTCCTTTGAAATCGTTTTTTTGCTTCTGCAATCTTTTTCTGGGGAGGATTTTTCTCTTTGAATTTTGCAGCATCTTTTATGAACCTCTTGATAGTTTTATGGAATTTTCTGGTTTCTTCTGAATTTTGTGAAATGTTGTGTGTATCTCGTAGAAGGTGGACTAAACACTTTTGTTTTTTGTAGGGGAGTTTAGTATGGTAGGCTGAGAAAAAATCTGAAATTAAAACACCATCAAAGTCTTCACCCAACACTTCTTTACAGACATTGCTGGATCTTCTCTTATCAATTTTGAATAGAGCTGCATCTTCTGTGACAAATGTCCACAGCCAGTGGTTTTCACCATTGATTCTCCAGCCTGTCTCATCTGCGTAGACAGCTTTAGCCTTTTTGATGTGGTCTTTTATTTTTTCAAATTCCTCTTTATAGTACTTGGATATCAACTTGACAGCATTACAGAGCGTTGCAGTGGTAGTCTCTATACCATATAGCATTTCTAAATTTTTGCGGATTTTTTCATAGGATAAGTGGAGCTCAAACTTCTGGAATGCAGCTAACAACATCACGTTAATGCCCAACCTGCAGTGAGGTATGACATCATCAGGGGCTGCTGACACACTTGTTTGACAGTGTGAACAGTAGTATCTATGGATTATGTACTTTATCACATGGGGCAGTACTATGACAATGTCTTCTGCACACCGTTCTCTCTGCTCATAACTTTTACCAAGTGGTGTACCACAGTGAGGACAAGAAGAGAGAGTTACATCAACTACTTCATCTACATGATCTGGCTTTTTTCGTGATGTTCCTTTGAAGCCAGGTTTTCTCCCTGGTTTTTTCTTTTTACCAGATGTATTAGATTTGACGCGGGGTTTTCTTGTGGACTTTCTTTTCTTCTCCAACTCGCTTATCTTCTTTTCTAATGATTTGACTTTTTTTCGAAGGAATACATTCTCTTCAGTGAGTCTTTTGTTTTCCTCTTCTAACCTTTTAACCTTTCTCTCAAATCTCTTACCTGTCTGGATCATTCTTTAACACCAAAAGATATACTCTCTTTCCCAGGTATTTCTTTGGACAGTCCACCTTTGCTCCATTCCCGAACTTTGTCACTCGTTTCTCGATGAAGCCAACCACTTCATCCTCCAGTGTGAAATTCCCTCTCTGCAGCCTGATCACTTTCATTGTATATACTTGAACCTGATAGTATATATAAACTTTTCGGTCGTAAGTTAGGAAATCCATTGCTACAGAGTCACTTCAGAAAACTAAACGATTACCATTGATCTTGCTATGAACTTTATAAATCTATTTATTTCATCATTCATCAACTTTCTTAAAGGATTGATGATGTTTATTCTTCTCTTTTCTTAGAATGTTTTCTCACAGATTGAGTCTGATGTATGAAACATCGATTTATGAACATAGATGTAAACCAAGTAGTCTGTTTCGCCAACTGCCTCAAAGAAACAGGTTTCTATCCCTTAAAACCTCGAAAAAGAACGTAACAATATTGTATCTAAAGGTTGATTCCTCAATAGAATTGAATCCCACAAATCAAATAGAGACCCCATCAGACCCAGAATGTTACACGTGTAACAAAAGTAAGAACCTCCAACAATACTGGAGAAAGATTTAAGTTCCCTCCTCCTGAGAGAGGTTCATGCTCACAGAAGTTGCACAGTACATCATGGTTATCCTCTTCATTCTTATACTGTTATGGGCAGGGTTCGTACTGCAGCATGTCCTCATTGGTTCGAATGACATTCTGGAGGTAACCATATACAGTACAGCCTTTGGTCTCGCCTTCTTAGCCATTGTCTGTGTGGTACTAGATTTTATATGGGACATATCCTTGATTTCCGTTGGGTGCAGCGTTATTCTACTGTCCGGGCTACTTTTTTTTAGAAAACCACAAAAAGTGACTTTTTCCCTGAAGAAAGTTACCTTTCCCAACAAATGGGAGCTTTTCATTCTTTTATTGATCTTTTGTTACGGATTCCTTCTACGATCAAACACTCTTTTTGACCCACTGCCCAAAGGCCAGGATGCATGGGCGCACATGACCTTCATACAGTACATCCATTGCAACCACGCACTCCCTGAGTTCATTCCCTGGATAGAACCACCAAGACTGGTCAACCTTGTCACCTATCCTCCTGGATCTCACTGTATTAGTGCTCTTCTGTCTCAACCTTTTCCAGACGTATCCTTCACTCTCACCAAGATATTCTTCCTCAGCGTGGGAACAGGATCAGTTCTGTCCTCGTACGTTGTGTTCAAACCATTACTGGGAAAAAAAGGAGGATTACTTTCAATTTTTTTTGTGGCAGTTTTTGTCCCTCACATGATTATGACCACAGAAATCACTGCAGAAGCTGTTTCCATCTTTATCTTCCCCTTGATTCCTTATCTCTTTTACAAAAAGAAAATGGCAGCTTCAGGTATTCTATTAGGAGGAGTAATAATTATTCATCATTTCACTGCTTTTGCTGCTGGTATTTCTTTGTTGGCATTAGCTGTAATCTTCTGTATTCGGATGAGGGATACAAAGTATGTCTTCTCTTTTTTTGGTGCTGCTCTCATAGGTCTGGCGTTATCTGCTCCCTGGTGGTCTCAGCAACCCTTCTACTTGGGAATTTTCTACCCTGGTTCTTCTTCTGCAGCCTCGCAGGTTCTCTTTAACCCGTATACGGAAATGGTTTCCCCTCTCTTCATAGTTTTGTCAATGATAGGAGTGTTCATCTTCTTGAAAAATCGAGACCAAGAGTACTACCTCTTTTTAATCACGTGGAGTGTGGCTCTCTTCATCAGTTCTCAACCCACACCTGTCAGGTTTCATCCCCACCGGTTCCTCGCATTCTTTGTGTTTCCGTGTTCTGCTCTTGCCTCAATGGGGTTACTGTCAATACAGCGTCGGTTGAACAAACCCCTTTTTGTGTTTCTGCTTCTCCTCATATTCTCTGCAGGGTATCCTCCTCATTTCTGGCCATCTGTAGGAGAAGACAACATGGTGGCCGCTGAATGGGTACAGGATTCAACGCTGGATTCTGTAGTCTATGTGTACGGGCGTCACTACATCTTTGTCTATTCACTTTCCCACCGGAAAATGTATGAAATAGTTGACTTTGATGATCCATTTACCTACAGAGTATCACCTACCTATTTTTATGATGATGCAGCTTGGGTTCCCCACGATATTACTCAATTCGGACAGTTTGACAAACTGTACTCCTGTTCAGGTGTAGTTATTTTCAGGATAGAATAGAATACATTAAAGAGAAGATTGGAAATAGTATTTGTCAGAAACAAGGGTCAATAGATCTGTTACAATTATTTAGAGTATTAACGCCAAAAGATTTTCACTGGAGTTATAATTCTTTCATTATCAAATTTTGAACCCAACTAAAAATTGTTACACGTGTAACAAAATGAGAAAAACCCTAACTATTGGACAATTCCTTCGCATCTAAACCTTTAAATAGGGTGAACTTCTCTCCATGCTATGAATCGTAGAATCCTGATCATCATCATTTTGACAGCAGGATGTCTCTCACAGGTGTACACAGAAGAAGAAGCAGTACAAATTGCAGAAGATTACATCAGGAATGCTCCCACATTCAAGTATGATGGGATTCGCAGAACGCTCGCAGTTACTGGGGTGGAACCCTTAGAGTGTGAAGGCTGTTTTGAGGTGACTGTAGAATTTAGCAGTAAGTACCCCGGATATGGTATAAGAGATCCCTACTTCCTTATACAAAAGGTGACCCCCCATATTGCAAAGGTGAGAGTGGAAAGGGGAGAGGTAACTCAGGCTATCCTCGATGAAATATGGGATGAGATGGCTCAGGAATCTATTGTTGAGTAGCTTTGAGGATCTCTTCTGCGAATTCTTCTTCAGGGAGAACTCCTTCAAAATTGTACGTTTCATTGATGATGACTTTTGGAACACTAAATACATTGTACTTGTGGGTGAGATGGGGGAACTCCACAGATTCTACCATGTCTGCAGTAATGTAATCAGATTCTATGGCAAACTGGTGGGCAGTCTGGACTGCTTGAGCGCAAAAGGGGCAGGTGGGAGTGGTGAACACCTGGATGTGGACGTTTGTCTGTAATTCCTTGAGCTTTTCCTTGGTCTCTGGGTGAAGGACTGATATACCCTGGGACACTGTTATAATGTCCAGAATGAAGGGAGTGAATTCATACCCTGAGGGTACACCAAAAAAGCGGATACCGTAGTCCTTTTTTTCTCCTGAAACGAGAGTAGCTGGAATCTTGTCAATGTTAAACTGGGAAGCTTTTTCTGCATCTTTCAGAAAATCATATACGCGGAGGCTGATTTTATCAGTGAGCTCTGAAACCTCAGTGAGGAGGTTATGGGTTTCTCTGCAGTAGTGGCATTCAATCTCCTGGGTGAAGAAGACAAGGGTTACTGGATTCTGGAGTGTTTGGAAATGCTGTTGTAATTGTTCTCTGTCCTTTTCTTTGATCAGTTTTTCCTTTTCCTTTTTCTTTTCTATTTTTTTCTCTTCTGTTTCTTTTTTTTCTGCCATGGCTTCACCAGGGGATTGTGTGTATGAATCCATAAATACGTTTCTGCTGTAGCAGTACCTCCGAAAACGACAACGTTGCCATAGATTGCAGGACGATACTGCTCATCTCCGGCTGTCAGTTTACCTTTCTTTCAGTCGTTTTATGGGGTAAACTTCTGCTAATAATCGCATTCTCCAGCATTACATGGGGGATCATCACCAAGATGAACTCAGCAGCAATCACGAGATTATAGAGTGATCCAGTGAGAAGCGCAAACCCGATGAGTGCTGTCCAGAAACCGTAATCCATGGGATTGGAGAGATACCTATATGGACCCTCCGCCGCTGCTGGAACACCCTCTTCAAAGAAATTAAGACAGAGAGCACGGTTCAATCCCAGCACGTTAAAAGCCCAGAGAGCTGCTGCTCCGCCACCAATGAACAAGATAAGTCCCACATACTGGAGCACAATGCGTTCATGGAATGCTGGATGGTCTTCCATCTGTAAGAGGAGGATTACAGTAAAGGTGATAATCCACAACCCTCCTGTGATTATCATGTGAATAGTGAACGCGCGTGAACCGAACCATTTTGTGAGTTTTCTGCCCTTTAACTGAAGAATAAGGTTCACCGACTCACCAAAAATAGTGAGAAAGACGAATATCAGGGCAAGAACAAATAACCTACTCATGAAATGAAGAAAAAGTTTCACTTAATAAATCTTTCGGCTTTCAAGAGTTAAATTCCTGTTTTCTTTTGATTGACTTCAGATTGCATATTTATTCCCAATATCAAATAATTTCTGTATTCATCTCGTCAATATTTTCAAAATCAGGATCACCGGAGTAAAGCTTTTTTGCAGCCTGCCAAAATAGCCGTAGCCAAGTGGATAAAATCTCTGTAAGAGAGTTCTCTTTTCCCCTTCTGATAGTACTTATCCCGAAGGTCGGCAGCATATTTCGCGACGCCACTGGTAACTCGGACAATTTCCAGGTTCTCAAAGCTCTCTATAGTATGAATGACCCGATCAGCTTTCTCTTTGCCAAATTTTCTTAAAAATCTATACCCGATTTCCATGAGGACCGTGGATGAGACAATTCCTTTCTCATTTTGCAGAAGTGCCACAACGTGCTCAGCCTTCTTCCATCTACTGCCTTCGGAGAAAAACTCGATCCAGACCCACGAATCTAAAAAAATCATCTTAACTAACCTTGCTCCATATTACCTTTGATTCTTCAATCATCGATTGGATTTCCTTTTCTGAAAACTGCATGTCTTTCCTTAGCTCTCTCAGCTCCTCCAGAGGGTCTTCTACCTCGGGCAGCATGACAGCTTCCTTACCTCGAAGTTCAAAATAGACCTTTGTGCCTTTTTTCAGCCCTAATTTATCTCGAATCACTTTTGGTATTGTTACTTGGCCTTTCTTTGTCACGGTGGCTTCTTGTTTCATTTCAAGTACCTCCTTACTTCTCCATTATGAGCATTACTTTTTGAGATTTTCCCTTACTTTGATTAGACGCAATAACATTGATACTGGTATGAAACGTGCTCTCATAGCTGGCAAGGACATTAAGAGTGTTATTAGTTCCATATACCGGGATACAGTTGAATAGGCTTTGGATATTGGATCATGATTCCTGCGTTTCAAGATGTTAGTATGCCATGGTTTAATAGTGGAAGCAGTGCTTCTTACTAAGGGTTAAGCTCTCTCAAAAAAAAAGTGTAATAAGTTTGATTCCTTGATGGTTACATGAACTGTTCAAACCGTTCCTTTTTGGCCTTACAAATGGGGCACACCAGTGGTGGTTCATCTCGTGCACACAAGTACCCGCATACTCTGCATCTCCATACTGGTACAGACAAAGAAGGTACATCAGGTTTTGATTTGTATTGCTGTCGTTCTTCTAGCAACGGCCTCCTCTCTGGTATTTTGGCAACAGGGTTCTCACCTTTTTGGATATCTTCAGATACGTATAATGCGCAATAACAGGTACCATACTGGTTCAAATCTGCATCCCTGTAATCACACGGGCATATTATGTCCAGGTCTTCCTGTTTTGTCCCTGTACCCAGCCTGCATGGGCACACCCAGTATCCGTATCTCTTTTCATTTGTTAACAATCCCCGTATTAATTCTTTGGTAAATTCTCCATCTGGATTCAAATGGTACCCAGATTCTTCTGCCTCCCTGTCCAGTCTTTCGTAAAGCTTCTGGACATCTTCATCAGTGATTTCATTCATTTCAACACCTTCTTGATCTTGGATTCGTCGTAACCCACGATGCACGTATCATTGTTGATGACCATGGTGGGAAACGAACACCTGGGGTTCCACTTTTCTATCTCTTTGATGACTTTTTTCTGTTCTTCTCCTTTTAGAAGGTCAGTATCGATGTAGTAATACTCTACACCCATATCGTTGAGAAGGTTCTTGGTTTTTTTGCACCATGCACAGGTGCTCAAAGCGTAAAGGACTACATGTCCTTTGTTTTCACCTTCAACATGGTGCATGTTACTGTCCATGGTTACACCTCCTGATATCTATTGATATACATGAATTTCTCTAAAGGAAGCCTTTCAGGTCTCCTCTTTTCTGATTCAATCTGCTTTTCTGATAGTACGGGGCTCAACTCTTGTGAGTGGGTACCCACAATAACGAGTGTGATCACTTTAGCATCTTCAGGTATTCCCAGAACGTCCTTGACCCTTCCCTCGCTGTACCTTGCTATAGGATGGGCCACCAATCCCAGTTCGGTAGCCCGCAGTATGATAAAAGCAGTAGCCATCCCTGTATCAAATAAAAAGTACTCCCTCTCCTTTACTAAACAGTCTGAATCCTTTTTGCTGAACACTGCTATGATCAAAGATGCAGCATGTGCCCACCTATTTCCCTGTGACAGAGCTTCACACAGTAGTTTTAACTCCTCTCTATCATAGACGAAAATAAATCGCCAGGGCTGGTTGTTAAAGCAGGACGGTGCTAATTGAGCACACTCAGTTAGGTCTTTCACCAATTCTTCAGTTATTTCAACATCTTCCAGAGAGCGGTATGCCCTTCTCTTTAGGATAGCTTCCTTTATTTCCATTTCATCACCTTTTAGGCCAATTAAAGGCCAAGGCTAATTTTGCCTTCATCTGACCGTTCCATCATCAAAGTTCAGCCCACAGCCCTTATGTTAACTGTCTAATCTATGGATTTACCAATTTATTAACTGATTCCCTCCTCTCTTTTTGGGACATCTTTTGTGCTACAGGATTCCAGTCGCCGTACAACTCTCTATGGAATGCAGGCTTTTTAACCTGATACATGACACCTATGGGTAACCTATCTTTCCGTTTTGCACACGTTACAGCTTCCTCGTAACTATCAGGAGTACTTGAGAGGATCTCCACCAGTTCATTATACAATTTGTAGGTGTTATTAAAAGTGACGCACGGCTGCAATACATCAACAAAAGAGAATCCCTCATGTTCCACTGCCTTCACCATGATATCTGCCAAATGATCTAATTTTGCCGGATATCCTCTGGCCACAAAGGTAGCTCCTGCCTCCAGCATGAGTGCCAAGGGATTCAAGGGCTCTTCCACACTTCCCTGGGGAGTAGACGGACCTTTGTACCCTTTTTTGCTGGTGGGGGTGTACTGTCCCGTCGTTAATCCGTACACACCATTNTCGTGGACAATCACGGTAATGTCAGCATTTCGTTTGGCAGCAAATATCATGTGGGCNATCCCCTCTCCGAAAGCATCTCCATCCCCTGCAAAGGCTACAACTTTCAAATCTGGATTGGCAACCTTCATNCCCTGGATTGTGGCCATTGATCTTCCGTGGATAGAGTATAATCCNCTCAATTTTAGATAGTCAAAAANTTTGGCGTGACANCCAATACCAGCAGATATGGCAATATAACTTCGGGAAATATTCTTGGATTCAAGGGTTCTTACTGCCTTTTTGAACGCATTGAATATGCCAAAGTTGCCGCACCCGGGGCACCACGTATTTTCCGCGTACGTAGTTAAATCGTCCATTAGAGCACCTCCTTGATTATATCTGCCAGATCTTGAGGATCAAAGGGCCTTCCATCGTATTTTTTGATCACAACTTCTGGGTTAATGCCTGTCTTTTCTTTGAGGAGAGAAGCGAATAACCCTGTAGAACTCATTTCGATCACAATGCCGAGAGTATTTTTGTACTGGGTTACTTCCCATACGGGAAAGGGTTCCAAATATATGGGTTGGACCACTGTTGCTTTAATGTTCCCTGCGTGTAAAGCTTCTAAAACGCTCATGAGAGTGGAACCATAGGTGAAGATTACTGGATTACCTTCACCGTAGACATTGACTGTTTTCATCCCCTTCAAGTACTCCACCAAGGTTTCCCCCTTTCTCTTTCTCTTTTCGTGCATTTTAACAATCAAATCTGGATTTTCTGTCGTTATTCCTTTTTCATCATGCTCGTAACTGTTCCAGTTGATCAGCTCCTTAGATGGCACAAAGAGTAGGGGCGATATCCCATCAGGAGTATCTGAATACCTTTGTATTCTCCATTGGTATGGAATACAGGTTTAACCCACTGTGCTTCTTCACAATCAATATCTATTGTCATGCTGCTCTCAGATAGATGTTTTTCCGTGAGCAGTATCCCCGGCGTCTGGAACTTCCACACAATATGCAGCAGTTCAGCAGTGAGGTAAAAAGCTTCCTCCACACTCCCGGGAGAAGCAACAATTCTCGGAAATTCGCCGTGACCCTGATTGAGAGCGAAGCGGAGATCACCCTGTTCTGTATAGGTCGGTACCCCTGTGGAGGGTCCGGGCCTCGAAGAAAGGACACACAACAAAGGAGTTTCTGTCATTCCTGCCAGGGAGAATGCTTCCTGCATTAAAGCAAATCCTCCTCCACTGGTGCCCACCATACTCACAGCGCCTGCAAAAGCTGCCCCTATGGCCATGTTGATAACTGCAATCTCATTTTCAGGATGAATCACTGTGATGCCCAACTCCTCTCTGTGGGCAGCCAGATAATGCAGGATAGATGAAGAGGGAGTCATGGGGTACGCAACATATATATCAAGCCCTCCCGCACACGCACCCAAGGCTATGGCCTGATTGCCAGAGAGAAATCCTCTTTTCTTGTCACCTCGTTCCAATAGATATGTCCCACCTACCAGTGGACGAGCTGTATCGTATATTTTTGCAGCATATGCAGTATTATGCTCAACACCTCGAGGGTATTCATTTTCTATTAACGTTTTCAATTCTTCTTTGGTCTGGCCAACAACTGCACTCAATACTGCTACAGTACCCACGCCCAAAATCAAACGAGGATCAGGATAGGGGTTCGCCTCTGATGTAAAGGGAATACCAATACCTTCTCCCTTTGTGGTATCTGAATTGTAGACTAGTATGCCCTTTGGAGCTACATGGGCTTTGTGCAAGCTGTAACTCCTTTCATCCAGACACACCACGACATCACTCTGCAGGTAGTGGCTGGTCACCTTTCTTGTGGCAGTTGTTACCACTGAAAAGTTGTGTCCACCTCTGATCAAACTCTGATAGTCATCCATCTCAAAGGCGTGACGTCCCATACTGACAAACAGACTGGCTGCCACAGAACCAGCCTTTTTCACCCCCTCACCAGCCTTACCGCCAACTAAAAATGTGAATACCATGGTAACACCTCTTATTGTTAGTGTTTTTTATGCGAAACAGTTTTTTCCTTCAAAGTCTGCATTCTAGGTCTGTAATCACAGTATACCCTTACATCCTTCTTTATGATAATCCCTCTTGGGCCACTGTATTCTCTGGTTCTCTTCCGTTCACGTTTTACAATTCTTTTATTCAGGAGACCTTATAAAAATGTCGTTGATATTTTTAATCAAATACATCTTATTACTTACAACTATTAGGCATGCTACATGTTACCTCTTTAATTTCTTGTCATTTTGTCACCAGTAGGTGAAAAGTGAAGAAGACAAAAAGGTTCCTCATCAAGAAGTAAAATCCTATAAATCAAGGAAGGGTTATATATTTTTCCATTCATATTCTTATTATTCCATTTTATATTCTATAAAACATTCTCTATCATTAGTAATTTAATATTGATCCTTCTTTTGGTCTGTTTTTTTAGGTTTTCACTAATCTGTGCAGACCCAAATTTTATATTCCCTGCACCCCTTAGTGTAATAAGCCTTCCAGTATGCAGTCCAAGGTCTTTCACCAACTTTCCTCCTTTCTCTTTTTTTCTCTTCGCCACAATTCAGAACTCTTCAAGCCCCGGAGTTACATTTTTGTGCCCTAAAATGAATACGTAACAGATTGATTCTCTCATTATGCATTGAAGTCACTATTGCTGCTCTATCTGTGATAGAGCGAACACTTCACCAGTGGACAGCCCTGTCTCCAAAAGAGTTATATATACACATGTAAAGTACACTACATGCTGAAGAAGAAAGGAGTCAAGATCACAGAGAGACAGTACCAACTCATCAAGATGTTTGAAAATCAGGGATCGGTCCAGCGCGTGTGCACTGTAACTACCAGCCAGGCAGAGCTTTCTCAAGAATTGGGAATAACAAGACAGGCTCTCCATACTCATTTGAAGAGTTTGAAGGAAGAGGGACTGCTCAGAACAGGGAGAGGGTTTATTGATTTAACAGAGAAGGCTTTAGAATTTTTAGAAACAAAAACAGGAGAAGCGTACATCGTGATTAGAACAGATCCTCAAAGAAGAAGAGAAGTATTCAGCAATGTCTCCCAATTGAAGTTCCACAAATTGTGCAGAACCACAGGAGATGCAGATATCATTATAACAGTGGAACGAAAGGATTTAGATAACGCTATAGAGGAGATTCAAAGAATGGAAGGGATTCGAGAAGCTACTACTCACATCCTCTTAGAATGTAAGTGGGAATAGTTACAATTTCACAATTCCTATTGCTGGTTCTTTATAACTAAAAACCAGTTACTAAGAGTTCTTTTATTCTCTTTCCCAAGCTCTTACAGGCTTTCATGGCAAGAGGATCTTTTTTCACAAACCGCCATCCATCATCTTTTTGTAGGCTGCCAGAGACAAAAAATCCTTCAGACACTGGATTTTCACACGCACCGAAAACCAACATTCCATGTCCCAATGCAAAGTTCATTAATTCCAACCCTACTAACTCCTGTCCTCCATTTCGTAACCCAGCGTGGGTGATTATCCCACACCACTTGTTTCTGAGTCTATGATTCTGCATTTTCATCAACCGAGAACGATCTATAAACGTCTTCATGACAGCAGGCACCTGACCGAAGTAGGAAGGCGCACCAAAGAGTATGCAGTCCGCTTCTATAAGGTGAGCTTCAATTGTGGGCATATCATCCTCTTTGGGGCATCTCCTCTCCCTAATGCACAAGTCGCATCCGTCGCACTCTTCTATGTGATAGTCTGACAGAAAGAGAATTTCTGTTTCTATTTGAGAACCTTCAAGAGTGGAAAGAACCTCTCCCATCATGAAGGCAGTGTTCCCATTTTTCTTAGGGCTTCCAACGACTCCAACCACTTTCATGAACCATTCTACACGTGGAATCTTTTAAAAGTGTTGCTACTTCAGCAAGAATTGTCCAAATAGTTAGTGGTTATCTCATTTCTGTTACACGTGTAACAACTATTTTCTTCAATTTTATTTTGTGTTCATTTTTTATATTTAATGAAATATATTTTTACCAATATGAGGAAAATTGACGATTCTCACGTCAGGTTATCCCATCAGAGCAAACACAGCAAAGTTGTAGAACAAGAGAAAGTGGCCACGAGACCCCGATGGATGTGCCATTTCTCGTGTGGATTTTCGTATCTTCAGAAAACTTTATATGAGAGAAATATGAAAGAGGCGCAATGAAAAAGTGCTGGGAACTCAATGAGAGCTGTGTGTGCAAATGGATGCACCCGTCAGAGGCGCCTTGTCCAGCTTTTCGAGAGCGAAAGGGATGCTGGGAAATTGATTGGATTGGAATTATCACAAATTTACCCCCTGAAAAGAAGGAATTCTGGAAGAATTTCATGAAAAAGTGTCTTAATTGCCAAGTATACAAAGAACACAAGGAGGAGAAGGATCGAACACTAAAGGAGATTGACTCATTGTAGACCGAACTGAGAACTTCGTATACATTTCAGGGTTTTTTTAGGTTCTTGTGAAATTGTTACACCATTGTATGATTTCAAATAAGAGCTGCTTGTGAATTCTCTTGCTGAAGAAGTTATTTTACTATGGCTGTAAAAAGAAAAAAGAAGACAGCTCAAGAAATCAAAAAAAAGATGAAAAAAGAATAAAGAAAAAAAATGAAAAAAATAAGAATTCAGAGCATCCCTTTGAGTTTTAATTCCTCTCTCAAATAGACAAAGGGCATACTCCCTCCCTGGAGCATTGTATTATGAAACTGTTTCTCTGAGTACTTTTCCTTCATGTGTTCTTGAACATCTTTCCGCAACTGCAAAAATAGATGCTTTCCCAGGAGGTAGCTCAAAGGGTATCCAGGCTCCTTGGTGTACCGTTTCACTTCTGCCACAACTGCGTACTGTTCCATCCCTGTTTCTGATCTCAAAAGTGATACTGCCTCATCAAAGGTCATTTGCCCGCAGTGAAGGTTCACATCAATAATGATGCGTACTGCTCTGAAGATAACATCAATGGTCTGCGCAATCTGTAATTTAATGTCATTTAACCCGTATTCCCGCATTCTCTCCTCACAGTAGTGGGCCCATCCTTCAGCAAACTCAGGGGGGTCACTGAGTATTCTCACTAACGAGGGGTTCTTGTTAATCCACACTGAGTGCAGATGGTGGCCAGGGTACGCCTCGTGGACAGAGGTATTCACAATAGCAGTGTAGTTGTGTTCCTGTAGTAAATCTCCTTCTACAGGTGTTACAAGGTAGATACCTGTCTGATCTTTTTCGAATGTGGCAGGAGGTATATAAGCTGCCGTAGGGATGAGGTGTCTCATAAATGTGGGAGTTTCCCGCACTATGAGGCGCTCCCCTTCAGGGATTGAGGCAAACTCTTCTTCACGGACTGTGTCTCGCATTTTAAGAATTGCCTTTTCATACGCTTTGAGAGCCTCCTGAAACGTGGGAGGGTGATCCTTGCGGATTGTAGTTCTCACTTCTTCTGCAGAGGATGAAAGATCTACTAAAGAAGCTAATTTTCTGAGTCTAGCCTTCTCTTTTGTGAGGTAGTCCTCTCCTATCTTTAAAATTTCTTTCCCTGTTAACCCTAACTCTCTCACCTTTAAAAGCTCTTCAAATAGGTCTTTTCCTAAAATGGGCTCCCCTTCACAGGGTAAAGTGGTTACCCACTCCACGTATTTAGATAGAGCATCTGCAGTTTTGGCTGAAGCTTCATCCAATTCAGTAGTGTCTAACCCTTTTTGCTGTGCAGTTTCAGAAATGATCTGGAAAAACAAGGGGAGAGCATTACACCCTTCCACTGCCATGTCCACCCATAATTTGACGGGTTTTTCAACTTTTGTTTCAGATTCTTTTATGAATTGGGGACATTTTGATAACCTGGATACAATGGATTCCAACCGGTGATCAAAGGGAGCGAACTCTCTGGAAAATAAAAGGAATACAGCGTCTCCAATAGTCTCTGATAAATCTGGATCTTTCTCCCACCTGCGGATTTTACTTTCTTTAAAGAGATCGTACCTTAAAATGGAAATCATCAACTTTCGATCGATTTTTCTGTGGGATGATAACCCTTCATGGGGTACATCCTGGAATTTTTTAAGGTATTCAGACAAAAAGGTGATATAGGTTTCTTCTGCTTCTCTTGTGGCTGCAGGCATTTTCTTGTCGTACTGGTGAAGTCCAAAAAAGGTGGCTAAATCTGGTCTGAANTCCATCANTTTGTAAAAGGTTTCGTGGACTAACGCNTCAAATTCATCATTCATAGTGCTGGTATGCACATGGGTATAAAAACCTTGAGCAAATAACATGTACCATTTTTTCANTATTCTTATCGTTATCTTCCAGAAAATTGCATATAAAGAAATGTAAGTANATCCAGAAATCTATTATAAGTAACATCTCAAAAGATACATGTTAAAATGGTTGAGAGCATTAATGTTACATTAAATACAATGGTGTCTATTTCAGGTTTGTTACACATAACAATTTCAGCTGTTTGAAGGTAGTACTCTCATATCATGATATCTAACCCTCTAATGAGAATTGGAACTGCACAGATACCTCCCTCTCCTCTGTACTGTTCTTTACCTATATTTTCCACTTCCATCAAACAGTCAAACACATTCCCATGGATCATCACCCCTGTTACTGGATGGGTTATTTCCCCTTTCTCAATGTAGAAGCTGTGCTCCATTACCCCATTGAATAATCCGCTGAAAGGATCAATATTGCCTGAGAAATCACCCATCATTATCCCTTTTTTGACATCTGCAATTAATTCATCTATTGAAGCCTTCCCGCCTTCTAAAATCAAGTTGGTTACACCCACTGTGGGTTCTGTTACTGCTCTCCGCACTGCATTCCCTGTAGATACAGTATTGCAGACATTGGCTGTATACTCAGAATGGAGAAGACCAGATAAAATCCCTTTTGTGATAACATCGGTCTTTTGTGTAGGATTACCCTCACCATCTACAGGGGAGGAGCGTATCCCTCCACAGCGCGTGCCATCGTCGTATACAGTGATTAAATCAGAAGCTACTCTTTCATTAATTTTAGTTTGAAATGCAGTTCTTTTTATTGTCTGTGCATTGACACACCATTTGAGAGGAGTCAAAAGTATGTCTTCCACAGGCTCTCCCAAGAAAATGACATCACCAGTAAAAGAAGAAGGTAATGGTTGAGGGTTGCTCATGATTTTCGCCCGCTCTACCGCATCTTCAGCTAATGCAGCAAAATCAACATCATATACTGTGGAGGTGTGGACACCCCAGGTGCTCTCTGATTCGCCGGACCGTACAACAAAATGGACAGTTAACCGAGTGGATCTATACTCATAAGATATGCCGTGGGTATTACTAATGAAAAAGGTCCTCACAATACAGGATACTCTACCCGTGTCAATGGTAATGTCAGGATGATCTGCAGTATCCAGCATGATGGCACTGCCTTCTATCAATTCTTCAACAGTGATTTCTGCAAGCTTTTTATCGTAAATACCCTTGACGGGAGTAACCCCTTTAGGGTAGGGCAGATGCTTCCAGTTTGAATCTGGTGCAGCATTTCTGGCTATTACAAGAGAAGTTTTCTCAATGTCTTTCAATGATTGTACAGGTAATGTACCTGCAACAAATCCTTTTTTCTTGTCCAGAAGAGTACGTAACCCAAATGTGATGTTCCTTTTTTTTCTTTTCCCGTGGATTGAACCTCTCTCAATGGTGATAATGGTTTCTGTGGTATCTTCGATGCAGGTTTCGCATTCTGTGGCTCCTAATTTTTGTGTATCTTCAACCATGGTGTTGCACAATTCCTTCACAAAAATCCCCCCACCATCACTTGTGTAGTCATCGAAGGTCCACCACTTCCCACGAAAGCACTTTCACCCTTGCCGCACAGGGCAGGTCGCAGAACAAAGGTGTCTTTGTCACCCACTCCTGTACACTTGGTAAAGGCTTCTAACGCGTTACCAGATATGGTGGGTCCTACAAAGTACTCTTCAATTAGTTCTCCCTTTCTAATGCTTTGAGCACCTGATGTCACAAACATGAATTGACCATTCCGATCTGCACTGCCCCCCTTATCTCCTGAAAGGTACAACCCATTTTTCACCTCTTCAAGGAGTTCTTCAAAAGACATATCCTGTGGGATCAAGTACGTGTTACTCATTCTGACGTTGGGTTCTCTGGAGAAAAGCCAGGCACGGGCGTTACCGGTAGATACTGTATTGGAGCGGTATGCTGTCTCCCTGGAGTGTAAATAATTTTTGAGAATACCGTTAATTATTATGAAGGTTTTCTCGCTGGGGACACCTTCATCATCAAACCCGTACGTGCCGAACCCTCCAGGTAGGGTGCCGTCATCTACAATAGAAATTACAGAAGAAGCAACGTCTTCACCTATTTTGTTAGAAAGGAAGGATTCACACTGGGCAATATCTGCCTCTGCTGCATGACCCACTGCTTCGTGTACCAACAATCCCACCACATCACCAGATAAGACTACAGGTGTCTTCCCCGAAGGAGGGAGGGTGGCATGTAACCTGCGGGAAACTTTTTGAGCCAGAGTAAGAGCTGTATCTTTTAAATACCCTTTTTCAAAGAGTTCTAACCCATTCTCTCCTCCTACTGTTTCTGTTCCCTTGGAGATCTTCCCTGCGTCTTTAGCAATGACGTTAACAGTACCTAAAATGCGGGGTTCTATCTGATGGATGTGGGCGCCTTCTGAGGTTACCATCACTTTTTCGTCCGTGACAATGAGGATACCCACTGTAGTGGATACAATATGGGGGACACTCTTGCAGGCTTGATCAGCTTCTCTTATCAGCTCAGCCAGTGTGTCTGTATCCGAGATAGTAACAGGTTCAATTTGAGGATTCCATCTACCGGAAACAGGTTGCGCATCTGCAATTTCAATGTTCTCTCCATGCAATGAGAGGCGGGCCAGTCTTTCTGCAGTTTTCACAATGTCTGGTGCATCTATTACGTTCGTAGTTGAGGAAAATCCCCATGATCCATTAACCAGACTCCGGCAGCCTGCACCCTGAGAGGTGATTTGATGAAACGAGTGGGGTACACCATCAACCAGGGTGGTTTTGATCTGGTCTCTTTTCATCCACCGTAAAATGGACAAATCAGCAGTAGAATACTGGAGCGCTTTATCCAGTCTGTCTGCAATATCCATCGAGAGGGGATTTTCTCACCAGCTAATATAGGTTTCGGTATTCCCGCACAATGACCGCAGTGGCATTCTCCCATTCTATGAATTGGGACAGGATACATAGAGGATACATAGAGGATACATAGAGAATCTTCTGTTCGTAAATTACTATCAAGAAGAACATTTAACAGAGTTCTAAAGATTAAACTATTGTCAACCTCGAAAATGAAAAATAGGGATCATGCTAAGATCCCTTCTGAAAAGAGCTTTTGTTATTCAGACAGTTATAAGCAGTACAGGCTGGGCTGCTTTATCTGGCATAGGCGGGGTGGCGCAGGGTGATGGTATAGTACCCTTTTCGAGATACAGTAACTTTGATGTAATGTTCACCGGTCTGGTACAAATGAGCGCAGGAGAGCATGCCAACTCGCGAGGAAATAGGGATGAAGATGCCCAGTTGGTTGCTGCTGGAATCGTAGAGTTCAAGATTGGGAAATTGGCCAGAGAACTGGGTTCTAATCGCAGCATTAACTCCTCTGTCGAGGGGCCCAGTATAGTCAAAGGAATAGGTAACACTGTTCAGGCTTCTTCCTATGTAGCCTATGATTAGTTGGTTGGGACGTAAGATTCCTCCTTGTCTTGATGAGTAAGAACCGGATGATATGTGGAGGATGTATTGACCGCTGCTGCGTCCATAACGCCCTTCACAGCGAGTGGCATGGATGGTGTAAGCGCCGGTTTGAAGTAGGGTGATTTCTATTTGAGAGTCCCGTCCAGGCCCATCGTTATCATCTTCTTCAAGAACTGTGCCGTCAGGACCACGCAGATAAAGGTAGGTGTCTAAATTTCCGGTAGATTTTTCCATGGTAATGATGACTTCTTCGCCTGCTCTGCCAGAAAATGTATGCTCAACACCGTAAATTTTGTCGGAAATAGCCCCGATTATGTCTTGATTGGGAGAGAGAATACCGTAATAAGCGACAGTAGGGTCGGATTCAGTTACGAGGAGCAGGAAGTTGCCAGCGGATGAGCCATTATGTTCTTTGTAGCGAGTGGCAGTGACAGTGTAGGCACCATTTGCAGGTAGACGGTGCCGTAAGAAAGAATTGCGGGTGGACCAGGCGTGGTCATCCCAGTCGTCATCATCTTCTTCAAGGACTGTGCTGTCAGGGCCGCGCAGCTTCACATATGGGTCTAGGTTGCCGTAGCCTGCAGCCTGCAAGGTGATGAAGACTTCCTGGCCTGCTCGACCAGTGAACGTGTATTCAATGAAGTGGACTTCATCAGTTATGGTGCCACCTATGAGACGATTTAGAGGGATAATACCGCCATAGTGACCATAGTCTTGGGCTCGGACAGTTTGTGGAATATGGGTCAGCAGGAGTGAGACAGTAATGGCCACTGCAAAGAGAGCTGTTCTAGACAAAGGTTTTCCGTTCATGTTGAAAGTTCTTTCTTTGTTTCGTTTCAAGAACTATCACCTCCATTATGTTTTTGTTTTTATTCCCTCTATTTTCTAGAGAGATATCTGAAATAAATCAACTGTGTGCTTAACTATTACCAGATATACTTTCTAGTTGTTTGTATTCTATTTAAAGTTTAGGTTTGATCTTTTTTGGACAAACCTGATTTTTCTATAAAAAAAGGAGATTTCTAGTTGACATTTTTAGTACTTTTACATTTGTTCTGTTAGGAATTCATAGACTCAAGAATATTCTAAAAGGAGACTATTACCCCTATAGTTACATACTGAACAATGCATGCATATGGGGAATATGAAGTGTTTCTCGGTTTGATGGACTTGGATTTGGCTAAGAAATTAATGCACAGATATCGTCAGTAAAAGAAGTAGTGTTACTGGGTTCACCATAATTATCTGGTAAAATAGCAGTCATAAAGGCAAAGCTGGGTGAGGCAAATTTGTTAAGGTACATTTTGCTGGAGTAATGGCTGATTTGACAGTCCAAAATATGCTAGAATAAATGCTCCCGGATCACGTGCGCTTCACCACCTACAGACAACTGAATAGTCTTCACCCCTAACGCATTGATTCTTTCTGTAATAACAGCCACATCTTCAGGATATGAATTCATGTATACGACAGCGCCCGTGTCGATACTGAAATAAGCTTCAACCCCTTCTTCCCGCAATGCTTTCACTTCTGCCATCACCCGCAAGATATCAGGTCCCCACACCATTTCCTTATTCCCTGTCATGGTTAATGCATGCACTATGAGAGTATCCTCCTCTGCTAACCTCCCAATTTTTGAGACATCATGGTCTTTTATGGCTCTTTCCATATTATAAAGTCTTGTATGTATTGTTTTCAACCGATATTCAAAAAGAGAGGACGTTAAAACCTTTTTACGTAACTCATCCATATACTCAAAGGGTTCCACCAGTGCTGCCACCATCCCCATTTCTAGATCATCTTCAATGACAAAGCTGTAACAAAACTGCTCCTCTATGTTGGATCTCCATCTGGAAAACCATCCTGTCACCGATTCAGAGGCTGATCCCGCCCCCTTTTTGGCTATCCTGGATAATTCCTTGTGAGACAAATCTAACCCTGCCGCTTTTGCTGCAGCCACAGCTAACGCAGCAAATCCCGAAGAAGCGCCTAACCCCATACTGGGAAAGTTATTTTCAGAAACCATTTTGTACTCTTCATCTACCCCTGATAATCGCCTAATCTCAGAAACTACTGAATCAATCCGTGAAACAGTGTCAAAATCTGGTGATTCCCCCTTGATGGCAACCTCTTTCTCCTCCTGAAATGCAAAAGTGGTCACTGTACACAATGGTGCAGTGCACACTGATATCAAATCATGAAAAGGTAACCGTATACGATTGTCGAATAACATGTGATGCTTTATCAACCCCTGTACAGGGTACGCACGAGCTGTGGCCTTCATATATATACTGATCTTTCCTGTATTATAAATGTTCCAATTCACTTTTTCATTCGCTTACCTGATTTTAGTCTGAAGGAGTTGTCAACCCTGTGGGTGCTGCTTTTGTTACACGTGTAACATTGGGCGAATTTATCTTTGTTGTATTCCATCAACAAAAAGATAATTTATGAACTCAGAGAGGTTCTATCCTCCGAAAATGACAACCCTGTCTGAAGAATATCCTTCGTAACATCCACCCAAGCAGCTACAAGATCTTTTCTGCAAAAGGTAACGTTCTTATGAAGTGACTGATTAGAAAGCTGAAGAGGATGCCTGCCATTGTAACCACCAAGAACTTCATGAAAGGATGTAACATGACACCAATCAGGGTATACTGAACAAAAATCACCACAGGAAAATGAATCAAGTACACTGCATACACATTGGCAGAAAGTGCTCTCTGTAACCTTCCTTGAAGATTAACTTTTTCACGAAAATAGATTAACACACCAACACACAACCCAATACACACAAAAGCTTCCCACACAGCGAAGATAAAAGGTCTCCAGTGAAATCCTCCTGTTAAAGAAGAATACTCCCCCCCACTCATTCTATAAATGACTGGAAACAACAGAACAGTTATTAAACCTATCCGCAGCCACATCATCCCAACAGATGCAGAAACCTTCATAACCCAGTTCTGTCGATAACTGATAATCCCTGCACTGAATAATCCCAGAAATTGGGGGAGATAAGCGGGCGGCACCACTTTTAACGGGTCCCACACACCAACAGGAACCCAGATTCGTACCACAAAGGTTACGACAGTAAGGAATACAGCCGCCACAAAGATATCTTTATTCTGGGGAGTTCTCAATTGCTTCTGTGGGGTTTCCTTTGTTAAACCCCGCCACACACAATACAGCACAGTAAATACTAACAAGGCTTCTATAAACCACAAATGGTATGGTTCCCAGTGGTATGCTGATGCAAGAAACTCCCACAAAGACAAAGGATCATCCGCATCCAAAAAATACATACCATACCTGAAAAGAGGCATCACCGCTGTATAGAAGACTATAAGAGGAATGCCCAGACGCACAAATCGATCTTTCAAGAACAGGGTTGCTCCTTTCCGGTCGCATGAACCTGGTGAAAAATATCCTGATATCATGAAAAAGAATCCCAAAAAGAAAGCAGCGCACACAGTGAGGAACCAGCCTAACACCACTTCTGATAAAGCTGTTGTTTCTGCAGGTATCATAAACCAGGGGACACCAGCATAAGGCGCACCTGCATGAAATGAAACCACTAGAATTACGAGCAGTATTCGTACATTATCGATGAAAAACAATCTCGGTTTTTCTGCAGATGACATTGTGTAACCTCCTACTGGTAGTTAGTAACTCTGAACTTTTCTTGTAATCCACCTAAATAAGCTTTTCTTATCTAAGATTGTTAATTTTGGATGTCGAACATTTTAACCCTCTTAAAGTAGCAAAAATTTTAGAAACAACTAGAGATTGTTACACGTGTAACATATTTGTTCCCTTTTCTACTATGATTTGAGATTCTTGACAATAAAAGAGGTCAAAGATATAGGAGTTATACTCTTTGATAGCTCCGCATGTTGGCCCCTTCATGTCCGTGGCCCTGATGTTCCTCTATTCTGAAAGAGAGAAAAATCACATTACCTCCTCATACTAATCAATCCTAACACAAGCAGGACAGCACAAACCCCTCCTCCTGCCAGAAAAACCCCAGTGAGTCCTTGTACTGCCACTGGCCCAAAAATGACAGGAGACATAAACTGTCCAATATACCCGAAGGTTGCAAGATAGGAAACAATTCTTCCGCGAAAGGAAATAGCAACTGTTTCCCCCGCCCACACCATGACTGCAGGGGAGATCATGCCTCCACCAATGCCGAAGAGCGCCACAGCAGCTGCAATAACCAACCCAGAAGAACCCTGGGAAATTGTGGTAAATGCTACTGTCCACAAAGCTAAAACAATAAGAACAATCATTCTGTAGGACAACTTTGATTTGATTCTCCCGTACATGAAAGATGTTACTCCTGCTGAAAATGACATAATTATTATAAACAGGCTGATGTAGACCGGATTTGAAATGCTCATTTCTCCCAGCAACGGGGGAAGAAAAACCACAATACTGTAAACGAGAGCCATTACCAAAAAGAAAAGGCTGTAAATCACAAAAAGTATGGGGTTTTCTCTGAAAACTTTTAATACTGGACCACTACTCTCTTTGAGTTCTCTGTGAATTTCAGGTACAGTAATCAGTGCACAAAAGCCTAATGGGATGCCTACAAAATAAACAGCGAAGGGCAGATGCCAGGAAAATCCGCCGAGAATCCCGCCAATCAATGGCCATATAATGCCGCCAAAGGTATTGGCGCTTCCCCGCCGTCCCATGATTTTGTTTCTTTCTTCTCCTGTGTATAGGTTCAAAATCATTACTGTGATTGAATTGAGCACTGCAGCAACACCAATTCCAAGGAGTGCTCTACTGATAATGAGAACCCAGTAAGAGGTGATGAATAGTCCAGAACCTCCAGCAGCCCCGTACAGTACTAACCCAAAAATGAAGGGCTTCTTGGCTCCAATTTTGTCAATAATACTCCCAATTAAGGGACTGAAAAGAGCAACAAAGAGGGCATGAGTGGTTATGATCAACCCTGCAGAAGCAGTACCAACACCTAGTCCTTCTCGTATCAAATTGAGAACAGGGGCCAGAATTGAACCAGCCATCACGGTAAGGGTGGCAGAAGCGAGAATAATCCAGAGGGTAACCCTGTTTGCTTTCATGATCATCCTGTGGATGTGCGCATTTAAAGACTTTCTACTCACAGTTTCCACATAGAGGATTTACTGTTATCTGAGCCAGACTACATGCCACAATATAAGGATCATTAAAAAGGATGTGACTTATAAAGGTTCCGTCACTTTTGGATTGTCCAATCGGTGTTTCTCTCATTTTGTTACACGTGTAACATTTTGTCTTCTACCATTTTGTGTTCAGAATCCGAATTTATGTAAGAAATATCTAAATGATCTATTCTTTTCCTTTGCAATTTCAACGTCATAATTCTTCAAAATTCTTTCCATAAATAGTACTCTAGACTTGATTTTTTGGGGATTAGCCTGTTGAAATCCTCTTTAGTGGTCTTATTTGTGTCTTTGATTTCTGAAATACCCAGTCTTTTCGAATTTTCTGCACTCAGTCCTGCAAGATACCACCCCTCTACTTCCTTGACCACAATGATTATCTTGTCCTCTTCTATACCACTCTTTTGTATTACATCCTCTTTCTTGAATGTTATACATGGTGCTTCATTGATATCTGCTGTGTAAATGTAATCTGCATTCATTGATTTGATGGATTTAATGAACCTCTTCGTTTTTTCGAGTTTCTTTTTTGAGTACTTCCAGAGTCTTACTGAAGAATACTTTTCTTGAAAAACAGGGTTTATAATTCTTTTGAAAAATCGTTCATCATCATTACCTTCAACAAGGATAAATAACAATCCTGCCATGCTACCACTCGAGCAGGTTTTGTACATACAGTTCTTCAACACCAATATCGTTTTCCAGAAAAGTCTTTACTTCTCCCTTTTCAGATGGTCTGGAAATTTGAGAAAACCCATGTTCATCTCGATATATGAGAAGCAGGTGATCTAGATCTGCGTACTTCACCACTTCTGGATTGTGTGTTGTAATGATAATTTGTTTCTCTTTTATTTCTTCCGAAATATCTTTCATCATGTCTATTACCTTGGAAATCAAGTAGGGATGGATATTTCTTTCAGGTTCCTCAATTATGACGAGAGGTTTTTCTTCAAAATATAAGGCGATAATTAAAGCAGTGATATTTATAGTACCATCTGAGATTAAAAACGCAGGTAAGAATTTCTTCTTTGAGTAAGTTTCTCTTAGACTTGCAATCAGTGATTTATCAGCCATTTTCTCCACAATGACATTTTCTATAAATGGCAATACACCTTTTATTATATCAGTAAATTTCTCAGTATCTTGTTTGTTTTCCAATATTTTCTTCAGAATAATGGCCAAATTACTTCCATCTGGTTCTAGTTCGGTTTTTCCCGTAATCCGCGTGGCCAATTTTGAGAATTTTGGGTCAAAGTCATATATGGAAGTATTGCGAAGGAAATCTTTCAGCCGAGTATCTATGGGCAGTAGGAATAGCGGGAGTTCTGCCTCCAGAAATAGTCTGTTGGATGATTTTCTCTTAAAGAATTTACTAAGAGAAGATGAAATAATTGTCTCTTTGAGAACTTCTGGAATATCTTTCTCTAGTTTGTATCTTATCCTCCCCTTTTCATTAAGAAATATAATTCTTCCTCTTTCCATGGGTTCACTCTCCATTTTCCCTTTTTCTTCTTCCAACCCTACAAATTCAAAATCTACTGCTAATGTTTCTTCAGCAACCTTATAACCTTTCCCTTTTTTATGGAATTTAATACTAAATCTATATAAGAATTTTCGGGGAGAAATTCCAATTATTTTTTTTTCTTTTCTTTCAAAAAGAGGATAAATCGGCTCATCTTTGGAATCAATGCATAATTCTATGGACAAGTCTTGAGATGCACCTAGATTGATGTTCCTGATAAAATCTGTCCCCCCTTGTATGGAAATCGCATTATCCAACCCGCTGTCTACAATATCTTTAAGGAATCTGAAGATGCTTATGAAATTGGATTTCCCGGATGCATTAGCACCTATCAGTACATTGAATTTTCCAAGATCAACATTTATTTCCTCAAAGCTCTTGAAATTGGAAACCTTGATATTTTTTATGAACATTATATCACGTCTAGTTTGTTGCTATTCTTTATATAATTTAGCATTTCTTGGGGCTGTCAATTCTTTGGGCGTTTCTCACTCTTGCTACACGTGTAACAAAAAATTGGTTTCTATTTAATTATGTCCCTGTTTTCTGATATTTTGAGAGATGTAAGGTTCTGAGCACCACCTTTGACACCCCCCTATTTCTTTAAGTCATGGAATTGGAGTTATATATGTGGTCAGCTAGGGAAATGGGCAGTTAAGGAAGAATGCCGTAAATCCGCAGAGAATGGTCAAAGACATCAAAGAAATGGATTTAAATGAAAGACAAGAAACGGAAAAAATAAGCAAATCAACTGGTTTGGAGATAAAATACTCACTGTTGGTACAGAAGTGCTTGAAATTTTGAAAATCTTTGTCTCATTCGATTCAAGAGAATCAAAAATGACAATTCCATTTTTGTACTCGTATTGTATATCCTTATCAGAGAGCATTTCAGTAATAACCGGATTCTCACCAATGCCTATCTTTTCCTGTTGTATAACCAACGTGTAATCCTTTGCTGTTTCATCAAAGTTCCTCACTGCTATATAAACAGTATCACCTTTTCCAAATCGTTCAACACCTATTAATTCATCCGTTTTTGCATATGTTAAAGGTTCCCATCCAGCACTATGCAATTCATCTACTATAACTGGATGCATCCCATAAAAGATACTTCTATTGATGAAGTCCTCTACATATGGAATGATTACTTCGCCATACTCGTCATACATCTTCCCACATTGAAATGCCATTACTGCACGGCGGTATACCATGCTTCTCCTGTAGTTCAATTCTGTATCATCAAAATGAGACAACGTCTACAGTCACTGAAGAAGTTACTCACATCGAGGAGATTACTCGTACCGAGACCTATATTGAGTCCTCCTTTGGCACTTCATTTTAACAGAATATCCTTGATATCTTCTGTTAAGATAATACGGTTTGTTTTACCATGACCTTCCGTTTTGATTATACCTTTCTTTTCCAAGTCCTTTATGGCCCTGTGAGTTTTTAATGTTGTCATTCCTTCCATCCTGCTTATTTCTGACTGTAATGCTGCACCTTTTTTTTCAATCAGTTTTTCCAATACTCTTTTCTGGTTCCCGTTCAGGAATTTTAGAATAATGGTTTCCCCTAACTCTCCAGGTTGTGTTTTTGAGATTGAATTATCCTTGTCCAGAAGTCTCAAAATTAGTTTCATGTTCCTCTCTAATTTTTCATCTAGTCTTTTGGATACAAGGTAATACGAAGTAGGAACGATCACAAGAACCGCCAGTACGAGAGAGAACCACAACACAAAACTCGGAATCATTCTTTCGTATGCTCTTCGTTCCATAGGGGGCATGGGTACTGGCACCTCACGAGTGCTGTAAAAGATTATGAACAGAATACCTAATGAAGCTGGTATTGAGATCAAGAGTAACCACATTTTGCTTTCTGTCTTCATGATGAGTCATGATATGTGCGTGTTTATAAACTTTTCCATTGATTTCACAAGGTTGAAACCAAGGGTATAGATTTCAGCAAATCCATATATATTATTTCACTGTTATGAAATCATATGAGATCACTTATTGATCTCAAGATGAATATCTAAAAAGGTGAAGATATGAAGAAAAACAGAAAATGGATAGGAGCGTCGTTGCTGATCGTGGCGCTCGTAGCAACAGGAGTAGTACTTGCCTTTCCACAAGAGAATGAAACAGGCGGACAGCACAAGTACGGAGGACATGGCGGCTGTTTTGATCAGTTAACAGAAGAACAGAGAGAAGCACTCACCCAGATGATACAGGAGCTGAGAGATGCGGGTGCTGCCCGTGAAGAGATCAAAGAAGCTATAGAACAATTCATGGAAGAACTGGGAATCAACATAGAGGATTGTCGTGGGCCAATGGACGGATTCGGAAGAAAAGACAAAGGACCCACGGGAGGCTGTTTTGATCAGTTAACAGAAGAACAGAGAGAAGCACTCACCCAGATGATACAAGATCTGAGAGATGCAGGTGCTGCCCGTGAAGAGATAAGAGAAGCTATAGAACAATTCATGGAAGAGCTGGGAATCAACATGGAAGATTGTCGTGGAATGAAAGGGCACAGAGGACAGAGCGGAAAAGATTCTTAAGAACCTTTTTTCCTTTTTTTTGGGAGAAAAAATAGAAGGTGAGACCATGAAAAAAACTTTGGCTATTGGATTGGTGATCTTGGTGAGTGTCAGTGCATTGAGTGGATGCATTGGACAGGATGATGATGAAACAGGAACGAAAGTCACTGTCAGAAGGGTGGAGATACCAGAATCAGAAGATGATTCAGGAACAATGACTTCGGAAAGTCCTCCACAGAGTCCTCCATTCCCAGGAAATTTGGAAGAACCAACTCCAGAAGAGGAAGAGGAAGCAAAAAGAATCGCATTGGAAGATGAGAGAGTTCAAGACCTAATACAAGGTAGTGACTACGAATTAGAAGTGATCGGCTGCATGGTTCTTCCTAATGGTGAAAAACGTTGCATGCTCTTATTAGAACTTGAGAATGGTGAAAAATACACAATCATTGTCAATATGAGTGAAGGCATCGTAGAGGAGATAATGGAAGGCGAAGGCGGAAGAAGAGATAGGGGAGGAGGAGAGGGAGGAAGTGGACAGCCATAACTGAAACCAAGCATATCCTTTAGTGAGTGGAGGTGTTAATATGTTGCAAATATTAAATCCTTTCAGAGCAGGACAGGAATTTCAGAAGCTGAAATCTAAGAAAAAATGGATTTTGGCTTTAGCAATTGTCTTTGTGCCAGTGGTGTTATCCATGGTAGGAGACACCTTAGTTCAGCAAAAGAACCAGGAAGTCCGTCAACAACTTATGGAAGAAATGGAAGAAAGAGGTACCCCCTCAGAGACACGGCCCAGGGCGGGAGGGGCTGCTCGCGGTCCTATGGGAATATTTCGAGGGTTGTTCCAAGGCGGAGGAGGCATGGGAGCTCTACAAGGGTTTACATGGTTGACAATCGTCCTTGGGTTTCTCTCTGCTACAGTATTCTGGGTCTTAAAATCTGGTGTCTTTCATGGGATTTCACGGGTTCTTGGTGGTGAAAAGGTGAACCTATCTTCCACCATCCATATGATGGCCTATACGTACATCCCATTTATATTCAAAGGAGTTTTGGATGTACTTGAAGGGTTAACCTACCAGGCACCCTCTGTGGAAGAATTTATGTTTCAGCCTCGAGATAGTATGTTCTTGAATTTTGTCAGAGAAAACTTCCACTTATTCGTGCTGTGGGCATTATTCTTGATGGTCATAGCAGTGAGAGAACAGTACAATCTGGGAAACAAGAAGGCAGTTCTCGTGGTTTTGGTCCCATACATGGTGGTGTGGGTAATACAAGTTGCCATGATGTCTTCCGGTGGATTGTTGGGAGGTGTAATCTGATGCTGGCATTCCGAATGGAAAACCTGGAAATGCAGTTCCAAATGGGAAATACCACAGTCCATGCCCTGCAGGGAGTATCTCTAGATGTTGAAGAGGGCGAATTCGTCTCCATAGTGGGTACCAGTGGTTGTGGGAAATCCACATTACTAAACCTCGTGGGGGGGTTGATGAAACCTACTGAAGGAAAGGTGTACGTTAAAGGTGAGGATTTAACCGAAATGAACGAGAATGGAAATCAGTTCTTTGTTCGTAATCTCCAGTGTCTGCTCCACACAACAAGAACATTGCTGTGACATCAATTGTTTAGATGTTAAAATGCAGATATTTCTCACTTTATTCAAAACCGTTTACTATCAAAATGTTAAAAGTCTAGTAGCCCCCACTGTTACACGTGTAACAACTTACCTCTTATCATGTTGGCAATTGATATTTTGATGCTCAAAGAACATAAACCCTGTCACCTTGAATGGCCTGTTCATATCATTGATTTGCCAATGACCACACTTATGTCGTAAAATTTCATTCCCACTTTCTGAGCATATCTCAGAAAAACATTCATTTCATCGATGTATTTCTCAGGTACACCTTCTTCTTTAAAAGTTTTCACTGTAAGCTCACGTAATTCTTCTATTTTCTCTGGAGGAATATCCATTTCATGGCTAATGCTCTTGGAAACCACAATTTTGAATCCATTGATCTGGAGCAGCTCTTCCCAATAAGAACGTACCTGATAATCTTCAAACTTGCCAACTGCATGCATAGCCTCCCGCCACAATTCTTCAAACCGTTGATAAGCCGCATTTCCCCCAGGTGAAGGTTCCACTATAATGATTCGTGAAACAATACGACCGATTTCTGAAATGATCTTCCCATGGGATACGGGGTCTATCTCGTGAAGGGTAAGATAAAAGAGAGCTGCATCAGCTGCATCAGGTTTGAAAGGCATATCTGTGATATCGCACTGCACAAGCTGTATAGGTAAGTCCTTGTGGTTAAACAATGCTTCTCTGTCCTTGTCTATTGTTATAACGCGATCACCCTTGTCAATGAGGGCTCTCGTAGAGACAGCATTCTTTCCTATGCCACAATCAATGACCACAGCATGTTCTACTTGGATCAAAGACCATATTTCTTCTTCTCTTCTTTCTTGCTCTTTTTCATAGGATGAAGCGTTCATAAAGACACCTTCACTGTTCTATTTTTTTGCTCCCTCTAGACCGCGGCTTGATTGACAGCGCTTAATACAATTAATATCCTCCATTATCACCTATTCTTTTCTACCAATTGCATAGAAAACGGGCAAAAAAGAAAAATACAGATCATTTTCAATCAAGTGGATCTGTTCTTGCTTGTAATTGTGTATCTGCTGTTGCGTCCACCCATTTATTAAAAATAACTTCTCTGCAATCCAGAACCGATTCAAAAACTCCTTGAGCTGCTCTTTGCTGTTGTTCATACTATCAAAATCATGAATAGACATACCAATTTCTGTCTTCAACCCAGCCTTCTCAAAAAGGTATTTTAATTTTCGTCCAATGTATGGATCAGAGCCCATCTCCTCTACATCTTTTATGAAAAAAGGATACATCTTGTTTTCTGGATAGTATAGTGCACCTCCGTGGTCAGGTTCCATAGTGGCTAGCACAATGCCATCTTTCCGGGTTACTCGCGCCATTTCGTTAACTGCTTTCTGTTTGTCTCTTATGTGCATGAGAACAACACTGAATACTACTAAATCAAAGGTTTCATCCTTAAAAGGGAGATGCGATGCATCTGCTTCCAACAAGGTAATGCGATCAGATACAAGAGGTTTTGCCCGATCAAGTTTTCTGCAATCAATATCAATGCCTGTGACATGCCCTTTGGCTAATGACGCAATATCTGCAGTAATGACCCCTGTTCCGCATCCGACATCCAGTATGTTCATCTTATTGTGTATGTCCACCTTCTCATAGAGAGCATGTCTGTGCTCTTTGGTATGGGCAGCCTGGTCTTTCAAATGTCTTACCCAGTCCTCAGTGGTCAGTGCACCTTTGTACGGCATCGTATCTATTACCCTGACATCCTTTATAATATTTGTCTTTTTTCTAGGGGAATAATCTCCAAAATCCTATACATGAGAAACACTCCATTTCCGCCGAAAAGTTTTTTTACGTAGCCGTGTACACCATCCACCCAACAAGAACTGAAACTGAGAAGAGAGATTGTATGAATTCAAAGAGAATCGGTGTTGCTGGACATGCTGGGATTGGCCATGTAAACGGCTACGCAGGATTTATCCAGGACGACTCCGGTGGGTTTGCCACAGTAGGTGCACTCATAAAAGAGCTCTTGAATGCGGATACACGTGTTGAGAAAGCAGAAGTCGATGTTGATTCCAATTTTATCAGGATAACAACTGTTGATGGAGGAACTGCCACAGCATCACCACGTCGGGGACTGACACCAGCTGAGGCCGAGCTCATAGAGAAGCTGCGAGGTCAGGATGCGCTCTTTTGTCAGAACGTAGCGGTCACAGCGTTGGGTAGAATGTACGGACAGGGCGTGCTGGAGACACCAGTGGCACTTGAGGCAGCGTTAGCCAATGCAATAATAGATACCTTCCGGAAGAATGCACCAGGAAAGTTTATAGTAGTCGAGGAGAGCATCGAGGCCAATTGCGGTCTCCTCGGTGGTATTTCGGCTGAACTCGATGAGGTAACCGTTTCCTATCTCATAAGTGTCAACTACACAGCTGGAGGTCTCGGACCTGTGGAGGATATGGAAGGCAATATCCCGTTGGGGTCCAAAGGTACACTGATGAAGGAGCTTGAGATGGTGAAATGTCCAACAATTATTGTTGAGGGCAAGGCGTACCTCCCGTCGATCTCAGACACGCTTGATAGAAACACTTTTCTTGTTCGTGCACAGGAGGGCATTGATAATACTGTTGTTGCCTGTGCACTGACTGAGTCAGCAGAGGAGTTGTCTTATCCTGTTATTTTCAGGGATGATCTCCTTCCACGTCGTAAGGGCTCAATGGCACAGCATACGAGAGAGATTGCTGAGAGGATCATTGCCTGCGCAGAACGATTGAAACACGCTGAAGCCGCATCGGTAAAGGTAGCAATTGTTGCAGAGATGGCCAAATTAGTAAGCCAGGATGCAGGTGCGATTACGTGCATATCGAACACGATTCATGATGTAGTGAGAGGAGTGGGAATGCTACCCGGAACCTCAGCAGTTTTGTCGATGGTGGTCACTAAGATGTACCAACGTCACTGGAAAATACCACTGTACGAAAGGGAAGACGTTGAAATGGCAAAGAATATCGTCACTCGTGCGATAGAGAAGATAGCCGCGAATTACGAACATGCATACGCGAACCTTGAACGTCATTATGAGGAATGGCCTTCGGATTGGGATTTGTAGAAACCCAGAAAGATAGAATCTAGGGAAATGCGTGTCTACCGTCAGATTGACATTATAAGATAAATATACAGTATAAAGGACGGGGCAACGTGTCAAATATCTTTAGTTATATGAGAATATGTTGAGAATCTAGACATCAAACAGAGATTAAGAGCTTTAAACAAGTAAAGAGAGGATAAGAAAGTAATTTGTAAATTCAAGGCAAAAACTAGTTCACATTTTCCATTTCCTCACTTTTGTTACACGTGTAACAAAATGAGAGAACCACTAATATTGGACAACCTCAATCTATCATTATTTATAAGGCGATGTCATAGTGGAACCCATGGAAGAAACAGAGACAATCATAGAAGAATGGACAAAGGTAGAACCTCCCCCACCACCAGAATTACAGCACGTAAGAGTAGACCCAAAAGAGACTGCGCTCTTACTACTGGATATACAGAACCAGAACTGTAATGCAGAAAGGAGACCAAGATGTGTCAAGAGAATACCACACATCAAGAAATTGCTGTCAAAAGCAAGAGAAAAAGGAATGACAGTGGTGTACAGTTTAACAAGGGCAGCAGAAAAAGAAGATATAAGAGAAGAAGTCACACCACACAATGGTGAACCACTAGTAAAGTCGGGAGTGGACAAGTTTTATCAGACACAACTGGAGACACTACTACAAGAGAACCACATCAAGAAAGTGATAATAACAGGAACCTCAGCAGAAGGTGCAGTCTTACATACAGCAACAGGAGCTGCAGCACGGAACTATGAAGTGATCATACCCGTAGATGGGATTTCATCTGGGGAGGCTTATGCTGAACAGTATACGATCTGGCACATGGTTAATGCACCAGGAACACGGAGACACACAACTATAACAAAGATTGACTGGATACACATTGAATAACGAATTACGCAGGATTTCATTGATTTTCCAAGAAAGCAGAATTGTTACACGTGTAACAGAATTGAGATAGCTACCGATGATTGATTGTTATTCTATTGAAGATATGTTAGTGACATGAGCATGTTCACAAAGGGAATCAGTATCGTATTTCCCCTTCAGGGCTCACTGCAATGGAAGTAGGTTCTGTTGGGCAGTGATTTTCACAGGCACCGCACCCAGCACATTTGGACCTGTTCACCTGTGGTCCTCTCCGGCCTCTCCCCCTCCCATATCCTTGGCCCCCCCTCTCTACTACATCCACGGCCTGGAATGGACACACTTCTTGGCATACTAAACAGGCTTGTCCGAGTTCCCACTCTAAACAGGTATTCCTATTTACTGAGGCTGTTCCTAACTTCATTTGCGAAGGATCAACCTCCACCAATGCGCTTGTGGGGCATACCTGCCAGCACAGCATGCATAATTGGCATTCTCCAATGCGGGGAACCAATTTTGGCGTGTACAGAGCATACAAGGATCCTTCCAATAATACTGGTCTCAACCCCTGTGAGGGACACACTCGCATGCATTCTCCGCATCTCACACAGGTAGATAGAAAGTTCTCTTCTTTTAGAGCACCAGGGGGTCTGATAACCTGTGTTTGTGTGGATGTACTGAGCAGTGGTGAGAGTAAAACTCCTGCCCCAGCTGCAATTCCAGCCTTCAAGAAGGTCCTCCTGGATTCAAAGGTGAGGGGTTCCCTCTGTTTGGTTAAGGTGATAGCATGTTGGGGACATTTCTCTACACACTCAAAACAGAGAGTACATTCCGTTTTTTTGACTTTGTACTCTTTTATAGCATCCATAGGACAGACCCTACTACACAGGCCACATTGGGTGCATTTCTCCTGTACGTGCAAGTTTAAGACTCGAGTAAGAGAAAAAACCCCTAATAAGGCTCCCAATGGGCAGATAACCCTGCACCAGAATCGCTCTCCTAAGGAAGCTACGAGAATAATAATCAAGATTAACACTACTGGAATTCTCAAATGGGTAATAAATGTTAAAAAACGAGTAAAAATAACAAGGGGATCTGAAATTAACAATAATTGAACCCCAAGAACTGATAAAACTATCAAAAATGTCAGAAAGTAATACTTAAATCTATAAAAGGAGGATAGTCTCCTTTTTGTCTTAGGTATTAGATCTGATATTGCTCCCACAGGACAAATCCAGCCACAAAAGAATCTACCGAGGAAAAGAGTGAGCACCACTAAGAGGGCTGCAGGCAAAAATCTTGATGAGAAAGAATGGGTAATTAATACGTTTGTAATCATTATTAAGGGGGAAGATCTCAAAAATATATTGGTATGGACGAAATCCAGTGGATACTGGGTCTTGTAGAATAATAACACGAAGATTGCCAGGAAAATGAACTGGGATATTCTTCTCCAATGTGAGAGTGACACCATGGTACATCATGTTTTGGCTATATAAAAAGGTATTTCTTCTTTGTTACATTCGTGAATCACCAATTTTATCATCTTTTCAAAGTTAACATAATTATCATAATTATCATCTTTTCAAAGTCAATGTGATAAAAGACAATAGATTGTTACACGTGTAACAAAAGTGAGACAATCACCCAACAATGTTACAACCCCGTGCAAAGGAATCTCTTTTTAAAAAATTCAGGTTTTTACTAAAAAGAACAAACCAAATCCTTAAAAATGTATCAACTAATAAGAGATAAGAGATAAGAACTAGAAAAATGAGGAGGTAATAGAAAATGGAACCAACACAATTTGTCTTAGAGGCCGTCATGGCTATAGCAACTCCTCTTGCCCAAAGGGGCATAGAGATAACAGTTGAGAAAACGAAAGAGATAATTGAGGGAATCTGCCAAAATGACCCGTCTTTGCAGGGTCAGATAGATATAGAGGAAATAGCAAACAGAATACAAACAACAACTGGCAGTGTTGGCCGTGTTGCTTATACCGAGGAAACGTTGGCCCGCTACTTGGAGATTCCAATAGCAGACTTAGCCACCATTAATCCAGAAAATTTGGACTTGAGCAAGCTATACAACCATGTAAAGTTAGAAGCCGAATTTCAGAAATGGCTGCAAGAATGGGGCTACGATATTGGATTGGGCTGTACATTGTCAGGGCTGCGAGGCGTTGAATATACGCCAGATGTCTACGGGCGTTTGAACACTCTTCACAGTCAATTCGAGATTTGTATTAACTTTGTATGCGGCTCACCCCCAAGTGAAGACAGAGTTTTTGCTTTACTGGGAAAGATCAAAGCATATGCTGAAGCAAAGAAATCATTTTCCCACGGTGACATTTTTGCAGTAGTCACTCCATACAGGTTTACGCAGGGAGCAATAAACGCCATGGCTCTGCAGAATGAACAAGAAAACTACTCTGTTATCCCTCTGGACGGTGGTGATATTCATGTATTTGAAAGTTCACAGGATACCAAGGATAGGCAGCGGGAACTTCAAGATAAGGTGAGGCAAGCAGAAGAGGAAGCTCGGAGGAGTAACACAAAGAATCCTGATACTGACATACAATGAGTCTCAGTGTAGAGAAATAACGGAGGAGCTAAAGAAGCTAACCGCATGTACGTACGGATCGGGCTCTATATGTTCTATAGTTGCTGAGAGAGTGGACTGAGAAGTCCATGGTTGCCAAGTGGTTGCAATGTCTACACATCAATCATTCATACCTGCACACCATAGCTTTCCCATTGTGTGTAACTGGGTTCCTTTACATCTTCACCATTTTACTCACCCTCGTATTAGGAGTTGTTACACTGAGTATAGTTCTCCTCCTTGGAGTCTTCTTTGGGTTTCTTGGTTGGTTGGCTATAGGGCACGAACTGGAAGTGAGGTTTAGGGCTCAGAAAAAGATACCTTCGAGGCTGCTTTTCAGTTTCGTGGCACTGGTCATGTCATACTCTGTGTTATATAACGGATTGTTGAACTTCATTGGTGTCGGTGATCCTACTTCAGTAACATGGGGAATGATGCTCCAGTGGTGTTTTACTTCCAGGTACACCTTTATCGCACCGCATTGGTGACTACTACCAATCATGTGTATGTATATCTTTTCACGAGGGATGCTCGCTCTGAGCTACAGCAAGTACAATTCTGTTTCAGAGAGGTACTTCCTCAAGAGAGGGTGGTTTTAGTCTTTGACATTACATGGATAACTTCAATGCACAATGCTACAACCAACCAAAATACTGCAGAAGCTATGAGCACCCTGACAAAGAGGATAGTCATATCGGAGCTTTTATGACGAATGTGGAGTAATATCCTGGCCATAACAACGTTTGTTCTTAGGTGAATAATACAATATCAAAAAAAGGGTAAAAAAAGATTATTGAATGATGAAACTGTTTGTCCACTCAGGGAGCGGAGGTTTCTCCATGGCTTGCCACTGTTCATCAGTGAGTCTGTTGCTCATGGGCTGCAGAAACTCGTAGTACGAGAAGACGCCGCCTTTTGTTATGAGGATTCTCCCATCAATTTTGACCACGACAAATATCAGAAACACGTTGCCCACTCCCTCTTCTAAGACCATACTGGTGTTCACGTCGGTGTGGACATCAGCCACAATGGCAACACTCTTGTCTGCTTCTGATTCCACTGCAGTTTTAAAGGTGACCAGTGATTCTAGTGTCTCACCAATATTCCAGATCAACTGGTATTCGTCTTCAGTGAGGGGTTCTCCAGACAATTCTTTTTCAGAAATGGTTTTCAACTGCAGCAATAAGTGTTCAAGGGTTTCCAGCTTTTCAGTGTACTCTGGGAGTAGTAAATTTCGTTGCTGTAGCCCTTCTCTCATCATTTGAGCTAGAGAAGCTAACCGCGCATACACGTAGGGATTGGGCTCCACATATCCTTTGGTTAACTGAGTGGGTGGAGGCATAGCTGTAACCCTCAAGGTATAGCTCTGTTTGGCATACAATATAGTGTCATGTCGTAATTCGGTCCAGCTTCCTAAGGCTGTATTCAACTCCTTGTCTGTCCAGGCATCTGACTGCATAAATGCAGGATATGTATCATCCTTTTCTTGGAGCAAAGGCAGTAAACAGTACAACCACGTCCAGTACAGATTTTGGGTCCACACCAGTTGATCCAGGGTTGAAAACTCTTCTCTGAGGGCATCCATCTGTTCTTCATAGTTGTAATACAATTTCTCTGGTTCCAAATGGTGTAAAGCCCTCTCAGACCCTAAGACTGCCATGACGTCTAGCCCCTTTGGGAATAATCGAGGATCACTCGCGGTGCCAACCTTATCGTAGACCAACTGCTGGAACATGTACGAATCGGGAATGAACCGCTGTCCCATGAACCGGAATCCTTTGGTTTCCTCCTCCACTTCTTGATAATCTTCCACCCAGGAAGAGTTGATCCGTGGGTCTCGCAACTCCCAGGCTTCCTCAATGAACTGGTTCAATTTTTCAGCATCCTGCAAATCTGAAATAGTAAAATCCTCTCCATACACCTCCTTAGCAAGTGCATCGTACTCAAAGATATTCAAGTCATCGGTTTTCCCCACGAAGAATACTGTGGGCTCGTAAATTGTATCCCACAAGTCCAGTGTACCTGTATCGTCTATTGCTTTCACAATGTACAAGGCCTGTTTGGTCTCCTCTTCTGATTTCAGCCTGAACATAACCCTCCCATACCACATCATAGCCTTGAAGTACTTTCCAAGGGTTTCTGATCGGGTGTAGTGTCCCCTGGGCACGTACTGGGAGTAGTCCTCTCTATACTCAAAAATGGGGGAACCTGAAAATCCCCTGTGTTCCCGAATCAACTCCAGCTCCTTCTGAACCATTTCCTGTACTTCGGGCGGGACAGCAAAGGTGTCATCCAGTAGCTTCCCTGCCACACAGAAGTAAGCCACATTCTTTAAAGCAGCGTTATCGCCTGTCTCTTTGTAGTACTGCAGAGAACTATCTCTCATCATCTGGGTCAATACGAGAAGATCTTGGGAGAAATGTTCAGTCTCCAGTATCCTCAAGGTATAATCGTACAAGATATGGTACGTGTGCAAAACTGAATCAGTGGTAACAAACATGGGTGTATTTGCCTGCTTACAATCCTTGTATACCTCGTAAAACTGATTGTACCATCCAGGGACCACCACAAAGCCATTGGTGTGTAACGCATCAATTTGTCCTTGGGTCAGTGAGAATTCTTGTAGGTTATCTGGTTCAAAGGGATAGAACTCTACAGACCCTGTAATGGTTACGGGAATCTGATTGTAGGGAGCGAATTGATACAGAATACTCATGGTTATGTCAGGTTCTTCTGGGATTTTGGACTCTTCAGGCTCTACAGATTCTTCTGGTTTAACGTCCTCTGTGATTTTCTCAATTCCTTCTTCCACAACTTTCTGGTTCATGCATCCTGTTATCAGAATACATACGATGAGGAAAGTAATAATCGTTCTCATATTATATCTTTAGTGGCCACATATAAAGAGTTTTCGGTATGCTTCAAAATATTTTGAAGTATTACTCATTCCGTAAATTCACGAAAATGCAACATTGGGTCATCAGTCAATTCCATGAAGCCATGTGCAGATCACCCAAGGTTATTGAGTACTATCCCATGCTCTTCAAGTAGGTGATCCACTCCTCTTCCAGCTCATCAATAGACTTCCCGTATACATCCTCAAATAGCACTTTTATATTTTCATCATGTGCTTGGGAATAAACCTCCTTGAACTTTTCAATTCCATATACATCAATTACATATTTGGTGAAAGAACCTGATTGAGGATAGGTGATCCTGGTGTCATATTTTTGAAAGCTGACACTTATCAAAAGCGGTTTTACTGGTATGAGTTTTTCCTCCTCTAAGAATTCTCTCCCCCACTCATGTAATGGTCTCCCCCACCAGGTTCCCATCATGAACACTGCAAGTCCTTCTTGGAGAAAAGGTGGCGGATTTCCTAAGGACCAGTAAGCAATGACGTGGGTATCTTCGTGGGGGCCTACAGCCTTCCATCCTTCCATGTACAGAGCGTGAACTTCATGAGTAAGAGGATTGGCAAGTCCTGCTCCCCTATCTCCTGTGGAGTATAGTATNTCCCATCGTGATGAATACAAGTAGTAGTNTATTGGTTCGTCGAANTCAACATCCANTATTCCCACAATCTTCNTGTAGGACAGCTCTTGCAGTTCTGCAATGTAGTCTATTTCTTTCTCTGCAAGCGAACCTGGCCTGTAGTGAAAGACGTAGTGTTCAGTCTTTACAGTATTCCATGAAGAGGTTCCAAGGCACCCACACATTACTATTAGAATAAGAGGTAGGCACTTTTTCATGATAACCCTTTCAAAATGGAGTATTTAAGATTTTTGAATCTCAAAAGTATACTCTGATGTCAGTATTCGGGGACCAAAATCTGTTACACGTGTAACATGAGAGTAATATAGGTGGTTAATATTAGTCTTCTATGGGCATCCACAATGATAGAGTAACAGCAACAGTAGTGAGTACTGCGACCTCGAAAAGTATGATAAAAAAGAGTGTGGGGACTTCAGATTCTACACGGTAAGAAAATTCTCTCATGAACCTGAGCGCCATATTCATGAAGCCCATGGTAGCTAACCAGAAGACTGTACCTACTCTCCCTAACCATATATTCTTTGGATCGGGAAACCAGATGCCTATGACCATGAGGAATATGGGAACTTCGAAAAAAATGAGTGAACAAAACCAGAAAAAGAGACCATGGGTTCCAAGAGACCAGATGAGCAAGAAGAATGCCAAAATGGCTCCAATGACCACGAGTGGTACAGAGCCTATTTTTCCCCCAACAGTTGCATAGGGGATCAATGTTCTGATTTTGGGATTCAAGCTATCACTTCCTTTTTATTCTTCAATATAAGAGTTCAGGGACAGTTAAAATCATTGCTAAGAGAGTGTATATTAACAGTATTAACAAGAGGTTCCACTTCTTTGTGCGGTGTGCAATGACGAGGAAGATGGTTACATACACCAAGAGTGTCTTTACGAGGAGGATGAAAAAGGTTTGTGGTGTGTGACTTGAGGGGTTTTCCAGTAATAGGTAGAACAAGATATATGATGGGACAGGTAAGGTTGCCACTGGTGATTTGTACAACGCTTTTAATAGTGCGATTTGATCTGGCCACAAGATACTTGTTTTAACTTGGAGTGCATATATGTGGGCGTGATCAGGGTACACATAATGCTTTTCACAGAGGTCATCTTCTGTGAGGAGTCTCCCTTTTATCCATACTTCATTATTTTCTCGAGTGGTGTGCAATTCCCCTTCTGTATGGATCATGTTAATGACAAGGATGACTTCAGCGTCAGGATAGGTACCTTCAACTGCTTCTGCGAGAAAGTAGCGGTAGACACTGTAGGAGGATTCGAGGGGTTCAATAATGTGGGCTCTAAATGTGTAGAGGGCTGGCTCTTCTTTTTGGACTGTGGAAACGATAAAAAAGGGAAAGATGAGGACTGCAAAAATGAGAAAGAGTACCAAAGTTTTTGAACTCATAGTTACCCTCTGAGGCAGAATTATAAAAGAGTTGTGCTGTCAATTGCTGTGCGTACATCTGGTGACCAGTAGCTAAGCAATAAATGCATCTGATTGTAGTGTATTCTACAGTTGAAATACCTTCTTGAAATCAATTACCTCTTTGTTCCCTTGTTCATCATAGTGCTCAATAACAAAGGGTAGATCACCTTTCCCAGTGGATTTTAAAACTTTCTGGGCAAGAACTAGCATTTCCAGTGGATTGACACATGCTTCAGGTGGTAAAACACCTTTTTTAGTTATGCTCCCTTTACCCATTAGTACAGTGCCGATGGCAGCAGGAATACCTGTTCCCTCACCCATGCCCTGACCGCGGGAACCCAAAGAAAAGGCGTACTTCTCCTTTTTACCGTTTTTCTGTCCTCCTACCACGATCTTGAGACTCCCCATAGGTTCTGTGAATCCTGTTTTCTCCAGTAACTTTTCTCTCTGTTCCAGTATGAACTGAACTGCAAATTCTAAAGGAGCAACCTCAACACCTGTAACTGTAATGGGTTCTTCACTGGTAATACCTAAGCGGACGACACCCTTTATGAGCTCTGCATACTCGGGGGGAAGTACTAATCCCAAATTGGTTACCCGCTTTATTCCTTTTATATAAATAGGGAGAGTTATAGTCTCCGGGTGAGGATACGCATACACAGGGTACACACCAATACCTGGGAACTCACACTCTTCTTCGAGAACTTTGCCGCTCTCCTCAAATAGTCTCACTGTCTTAAATTTGCCATCTAAGAAAACGGGAATATCCATTTCCATGGAGTGTATTCTGTGCTTTACTACGGCAGCTCCTTCTGTGGGTTCTCCACCGTGTGCGTGGTAGATATCCACTGATTCTATAGTGATGAAATTCTCACAGAACTTCACCAACACGTTAGCCAGCCCTGGTGAGCTTCCCATACCAATCACTGCTGAAACCCCCTTCTGTACAGCTTCTTGGTGGAGCTTCAACTGCTCTGTGGTGGCATCAAAGTCATCGCACACATCAACGTAGTTCACTCCTTCTTCAATAGCAATCTTAAGAATGGGTGGCCCATATTCGTAAAAAGGCCCGATACAGTTCAAAACTACATCTGAACCTTTTATGACCTCTCGTAATTCCTCCGGGTTTTTTGCATCGCATTTCACACATAATGCTTCACACGTACACGAATCTGCCACGTTCTGAGCATAATCCACATTTATGTCGCCAATGGTAATGGTATCAAACTCACCGAGAGCGTCAAGCGTTTTCACTGCGGTTGTTCCAACAACACCGCAACCGAGAACAGTTACCTGCATGGTATCACCGTGCTGGATTTACCTTTGTGAATATAAACGTTATTGTAGTAGATCAATCTGGGAAGATCTATTTCTTTGACCATCACAAAAGAAAAATTCAATAGTGTTACACGTGTAACAATTGAGACAACACCACCTCACCAGTTCACAGGTTCATTCCCCTTTTTCTCAGAATGTCAGCCACCACCCCTTTGATGTGCTTGAAAGCAGATCCGTACTTCCGTGAAACATGTTCTCCCCATCCGTAGGTATCATAGGTTTCTGTATCTTCTTCAATGGGGATTTTAGCATTTAATTTTCTGTAGTACCCCTCCCTGATGAGACCAGCATCCATCACCTGTAGAGCTTCATTGACATCTTTGTCTGTCAAATCTTTGTATGACTCGTAGTGCAAAACGTATTTTGCCGGTATCCTTGGCCGTACAGGAGGATCTTGATCAGGCCAGCCCAGAACCATTCCCACAATAGGGACCACCCTCTCTGGTAAGTCAAACACGTCTGCAAGTTCTTCAACCCAGAGAGCACCACCCAAAAAGCAGGTTCCCAGTCCCAGTGATTCTGCTGCTGTCACCACGTTCTGTGCCATTAATGCCACGTCCTGAACACCAAAGATTAAGAGGCCGATCTCTCCCATTTGATTTTTTCTCCCCTTTGCTGCAATGAACTTCTCCAGTCTCCTGAAATCTGCACAGAACAACATGAAGACAGGAGCTTTGTCTGCCAATCCCAAGTAGGTTGCTAATCTCTTCTTTTTTTCCTTGTCTTTACACACGACGATAGAATACATCTGGCCTGTAAAGGGGGCTTGCTGCCCTGCTCTCACAAGAGTTTCAATTATGTCGTCAGGTACATCTTTTTCAGTAAATTTCCTAATAGATCTGTGGTGCAGAATAGTATCAATAACTGCGTTCATGGCAGATGTTAGGAACTGACGTTAAAAAGGTGTCTGAACCAGCATTGTCGTATCAGTATAACAGTAATCATGAGCTGTAGGGGTTGTCCAGTCTTTAAAGGACAATATGTTACACGTGTAACATCTGATATGTTCTGTCATTTGCTAACCTGGATTTCTATAAAAAGGAACTTATCAAGTTTGAGAGGTTCTATCCTTTGAAAATGACAGTTCCAAGCTATATAACCTACGTGATTATTGTATTGATTATGTGAGTTCAACCAAGAGTTTCCAATCTCCGAAATCTTGTACTGCATAGTGTTACAAAGGTGGGGAGTGACAACACCTCTATAAGACATCCTCTACAGAAATTTCTGTCATCTGGACGAGGCCATCAGCATTGGCATCTATCCAGCGCAGCGTCAGCATGTGGTTACCAGTGTAAGTTGTCCAGTTGGCTGGATCTCCTATAAAGGCAGAACCTGCATACGTGCCCTGCCAGCCATAACCCCATACTAACATCACATATCGCGAGTTATCTTCTCCCAGATACACGATGCATATATCCTCGTTGGGGTACTCTGTAAGATCGAGGTATATGGACTCTCCTTCACAAAAGATTTCAAAACTTACCCCAGCATTGTAACTGTACGTGATCCCGAAAATAGCATCGAATTCAACTGCCACTGGATTGATAGCTGGTCCACCTACTGGTATCAGATTCCCTGTTTCGTGTTCTGTTGTGGTTAAAATTACATCCGTTCTCCCTTCTGGGTTTTCGGTCACGCCGCCTTCAGCCAGACCATACGCTACTTTTGCAGAACCTAAAACATCGGTGCAGTATGCATTATCACCTGCCACCAAGAATGTGTTGGTAGCAAAATATGTTGCAAGGTTCTCGAAAGTTGGTCCTTGTGAAGCTGCAAAACTGGCTGCAGCGCAAAAAGCTATGCAAAGCAGTAGGAATGCTTTTAGTTTCGCCATATATGAAGGTGGGTTTCTGCCTATTTAAGGGTTCTCCTCTTTTGGGGCAGTCAAGATTCAGGCACAGAAAATTTGATCTTTTTGAATATCAGAAGATTTCAGAATAACTAATAAAAAACAAAATTGTTACATGTGTGGCATCTCTTTTATCGGACCAGACACTGTGTTGTTACATTAACTGCAAACAATAGATTCAATTGATTAATTGTTTTTATTTTCTGCAATTCTTCTTTCAATTGTTGGTTTTCTTTCTGCAGATGTTCCTTATCGAGCAAATACCTGTAATTTTTCTTTTCCAATTCTTTAACTACTTTTTGTAATGATCTCATTTTACACCATAGTTCCACTCTCACATACAGGTGGTAGTCCTCCAAAATATCGTCTAATGCCGAAATCATACTATCACCCTTGTTGCGTTTAACGAACAACGAACCTTGCAGAAAATGCGTACAATGGTCAACCTTGTTGCGTTGCATGCGTTAAGAACTCCTGAAGAAAAAGCAATATATGTCCTTGAATTCAAAAAAGAATTCGTAAAAAGTGCGGAGGAAGGGATTTGAACCCTCGGATCCCTGCGGAACAAGGCCCTCAACCTTGCGCCTTTTCCAAGCTCGGCAACCTCCGCTTTCTCAGAAAAAACTCTCTCAAATATAAAAAGCTTTCTATAGTAAATCCCTCAAAGCCGCCAGCCATATCGGCCCCAGGTTCAACCATCAAAATGAGAAACTAAACCCACCATCCAGTCTCTTGCTTAGCAGGTAATGCCCCCATTCTTAACTTTTAGAGAATTTCACTACAGTAACTCCAACCATATACCAGAATCCAGGCTTCCAAAACCATACCACCCTTCAACCTTATAAATGCAGCTCTCATGATTAACTATGAGCAAATCTGAAGTTCATCTCTCTGATGAAGAGAAGATAATAGAAAAAGCATACAAAGAATCTCTCCTCGAACCGGAATTACTTGCGCACCATATCAAAAAATACTATGGATTGTCAATTCAGCAAAGTAAAATACACACATATCTCAAGAATAGGGGATTATACCCTTCTACTGAGAAAAAAGAGAAAATGGAAGGTAACCCCAAAATGCGCAGCCTGTCCTTGGTTCATGCAGGTTGGTTCCAATTTCAGGACAAAAAAGTGATCGCCTTCTTAGATGATGCATCTAGGTATATCTTAGCATTAGGTGAATTTGACAGTGCTGAATCCGAAAATGCAATAAAAGTCTTAAAAGAAGCAGAATCTGTTGCTTCGTCAGTTAATAGTGTAATAGAAACCCTTGTGGATAGAGTATCCTCATCAACCATTAACAGAAAAGGAAAAAAAGGAGAAAATTTAGAATTTCAAACATACGTGGAAAAGAAAGGAATTAAAACCATAACAACCAAAAACACCTTTATCAGTAACAAACTTACCAGATGGATCAGAGAATGCAAAAAGCACAGAAATAGGTTTGAATCAGCAGAAAAATATAAAACCTGGTATAACAGAAGAATTCATGGAGCTCTAAACTTGAAAATAGGAGAAACACCGGAAGAAGCCTTTATCAGAAGGCTGGAACAATGATCTGCTGTTCACAGATAGATAAAAACAAGAAAATAACAGTGATAGAATCAAAAGATGCTGTCAACTTATCAAAAACTATCACTACCAATGTACCATCAAAAGGACAATCCTGTATGTTACACGTGTAACAATGGACACCCAACGACAGAACAACCCTCGAAAGACAATCTTTTTAAACCCCTCAATCCAATCCAACAAGGTGGTCTCATGAACAACATAAAAGAACAAGCAACAAGCTTTCTGGATGGATTGGTTATTGGCTTCCTCGTGGCAGCTATCCTGATCTTACTGGTTATGTATCTTGATTTTCTACCTGCTTACTCATATCTCATCGCTTTGTGTGCAGGTGGATTTTTGGCCGGAATGATCACCCGGGGCACCTGGAAGGGAGGCGTATCAGGGTTCTTCTCTGGATTTTTCGCCCTCTTTTTCGTTGAACTGGTAAAAAATGTCCTCACTTTGGAGTACCAATTTTCACCCTACCAAGTGATGGCAGGACTCCTCTTCAGTTTGATCGGCGGCCTCATAGGAGGGTTTCTTACCAGACCCACCGTTCTTGTGGTTGCCCAGCCCAAAGGAGAACCCCAAAAAGTGTACGTCTGCCCTGATTGTGGAGCAGAAATTCCCATGAAGACCAAGTTCTGCCCCAACTGTGGAACACGCCTGGGAAAAGTCCCCCTCACAGAAAAGATCAAGGAAATCACAAAACATGGAGGCGAAGAATCGTGAAAAGAAAAGTTTATGTAGCTTTAGGTGTCATATTAGTTCTCCTGATCTCTTTCATGTACGTGACTGCTTCTGGTATTTCTCAGTTGTCCAATGAAAAAATATTATATCTCTTTCTTGATGAAACCAAAGGAGATCCCGGCACAGTTGAAGTAGCCAGTTTGGCCATCTACGAGAATGCCAGACTCACGCAAAGCCTCATCAAGGTTAACCC
>JGI2171J19970_10000036_pt1 | contig 48965 bp, 57 predicted proteins | sample DeeMarSWOR324_28_FD_19970 | JGI IMG/M metagenome (IMG submission 19970) | reverse complement strand
ATTTTCCGTGATAATAAAAGATATAAGAACACCTTGTTGCCAATCACATAGCAGTTTCCTCTTGGAGTGTTACATTATAATGTCGAATGTAGCCGAAACTTCTTCTCGCACGAAACTCTATGCAATCATCGCAATTGTCATAATTGTGGGTGCAAGTGCTGGTGTTGCTGGATGGTGGATCATGACTCATCCTCCAGGTCCCCCACCAGAACAGGGAATTACACTCAAAATCATTACACGTCATGACACAGCCATCTGGAACATCTTTCGAGATGCTTTCCTTGCCTCTGACTTAGCAGCGGATACCAATGTTACAGGGATAGATTTTGTGTCACCTCTAGCGCCACAATGGATAGACGTTATCTTGAATCCTGCTGGAATGCCTGACGTGGCATGGGGTGGAGGACCCACCCTTTTCGATGAGCTTATTGCAGCAGGATTGCTTTCGAAAATGAATGGTACATACATGGAAGATGTCATTGATCGAGTTCCTGATGAAATCGCCGGTGCAGTTATGAAGCGGAATGATACTGATGGTGATAATCTCTGGGTTGCGGCCGCGATTAGTTCGTTCGGATTTACCGTTAATAACGAAACGTGGGCAGCGAAATCACTGCCTTGGCCTTCAACCTGGGAAAACCTTACCAGCCCCGAGTATTATCATCCTACTGCCACAGTTGCAATGGGGAATGCGCCTGGAACAACCAGTAATACTCGAATCTATGAAATCATCATCCAAAAATTTGGATGGGATCTCGGATGGGATACACTTACTTGGATGGCAGGGAACGCCAGAATCTATGGTGGATCTGTCCAAACACAAACAGCAGTAGAAACAGGTGAAGTAGCCGTCGGAATGACCATTGACTTCTATGGATACACATCTATGTACAAATACAGTTTCTGCCAATATGTCGTCCCTCAGAACGGATCGATAGTAAACGGTGATCCGATTGCCATTCCAACTACATGTCAGCATCGGGCAGCAGCTGAAGCCTTTGTTGATTTCGTCCTATCTCCAGAAGGACAAAGTCAATGGTTGCGAACAACAATTAATCGAATGCCAGTCTTGGAAGAAGCATTTGAAACAACCATCGGTGAAACCCGAGACGACCTCTATAACTTCTACAATTCAACAATTGCCAATATTGGCATCCCCTTCGATGACGACCTTGTTTTATCGTATGAATGGGCTTTCGTCCACTACTTCGAATCCGTGCTCTCTAGTGCCCACACCGAATTACGGAGTGTATGGGGGAAGCTAATCAACTGGTATCTTGTGGACCCCGTGGGCAGACAAGCTCAGTTTGACACGTGGGCGGCTCAATTAGCCGAGACAATGACGGTGACTGACCCATACACAGCGACACCAGAGAAATTCGATGAAGCCTACGCGCAATCAATCAACGACCTCATACGAGCTGATGACGTGTTCCGAGAATCAATTAAAAGTCTCTGGACAACTGCGGCTATTGCTCAATATGCAGCCGTTGAAGCGCTTATTCCATAACCGGACGTGCATCAAATGTGAGGTAGTGTTTACCTCACGCCCCCTCTTTATTTATTTAAAGACTAAGCTGATATTACAAATGTATCTCTATTTAATTCTGGATAAGTGTGCGTACAATATTATCTTTTTATAATTCGTATAATCTATTCATGGTCACAACCATAACTCTCATCCTAACGACTAAAAAAGTTCAAAGAAGGTTTACTAATGGCTAGTATCTTCTCGGTTGAAGGGCTGAAACAAAGAGCTTCTGGATTGTTTAATCGCACGAAGGATTGGATTCTTTCTGGACGAAAACTTTTCCACTTTGACTACTATAAGGAGCTTGCCCATCGGTACCGACAGGAAATGGGTGTTTTTTCATCTGTCCAACTAATCGCCGTAGTACTTGTATTCTTATTCTTCATGGTTATACCTTTGTTTGCAGTAATTGGAACAGCATTCAGTGTTAATGGTGTCTTTGATTTCCTATGGTTCCGTCTCATTTTTAGTGACGCCCGGTTTTGGCCAGTCAATGGATGTTCCCCCCAACCACCTATCGAAATTACTGGTGACTATCTCTATATTCGTGGTGTTAATTGTGGTGCCATCATTAATTCAATATATGTAGGTCTCGCAACAACCCTCATCTCCACCCTGATCGGCGTAACACTAGCCTTTTTCATGGCTCGCTATGACTTTCACGGGAAGTCCATTCTCCGAATTCTGATCCTCATACCCATTCTTTCCACACCCTTTGTGAGCGCTATTGCCATCCAAAAGATATTCGGAGAATTCGGCATGTTGAATTTGCTCTTCCACGACATTTTGAGAATTATGCCCTACCGAGTGATCTTTGAAGGATTAGCTGCAGTGATTCTTGTTCAATCTCTTCACTTCTTTTCGTTAGTGTACCTTTCCACTTATGCGGCCTTTCTTGCCATTGACCCTTCACTCGAAGAACAGGGAGAGAATATGGGTGCAAAAGGATTTGGACTTTTCAGAAAGGTTACACTTCCCCTTGCTTTGCCTGGAATAGAAGCGGGAGCCATTCTCACTTTCATTCTCAGTGTCGAAGATCTTGGGACTCTCATTGTGTATGAATCCGACGCAGTAGTTCGACGGACAATCACTTATCAAGTGTATTCGCTTATCTTCGCGCCTACAGGATCCATAAATCCGATTGCTCCGGCTCTAAGTGTTATCTTATTGCTTATTGCGATTATTGGATTCCTGTTTATCCGAAGGTACATGTCTCTTAGACATTATGCTATGATGAGTAAAGGGGGCACATGGAATCCACGATTACACAAACCGAAATGGTGGCAATATATTGCAATTTACGGATTTATTGGCGTAGTTCTCTTCTTGGCATTACTCACACCACTAGGTATCATATTTCTAGCCTTCTCCACGGAATGGGGGATAACAATTCTTCCACTTAACTTTCCCACTGTCGCCAACTTCTTTCAAGTTTTTACGGACCCCCTCGTCCTCCAATCGATCTTTAACAGCCTCTTCTATAGTGGCGTAGCTGTTCTCTTCATTGTAATTTTAGCCACAGGGACCGCATATATCGTGGCAAGAAAGAAACTGCCAGGAATTGGCAGTCTAGATCTTCTCGTAACGATTCCTATCGCATTACCGGGTATTGTTATTGCTATGGGCTATTTCCTCTTCTTTGTACGGATACCCATTTTCACGACCACAATTCTGAACCCATTAGTAACAGCTGTTCCGCTACTGATAATGGCGTTCGCTGTCAGGAAATTCCCATTTACCGTGCGGTCAACCTTTGCAGGTCTCCAACAAACGAATGTTGAATACGAAGAAGCGGCAGAAAACCTTGGCGCTAGTCGTGCCCGAGTATTTGCAGGAATAGTGATTCCCCTGGTCGCTGTCTCTGTGCTATCAGGTGCGATGATGTCCTTTGTTTATTGCATGTCGGAGGTCAGCGTTAGCCTAATTTTAGGCGGAGTCCAACCTGCGGAAGCGCCACTCACATGGAAGATGGCCGATATCTTGTCCCAAGTCGCTGCGGGATCGCATCATGCGGCCGTGTTAGGACTTCTCCTGATGATAATCCAAATCATCATCATTACTATTGTCAATGTAGTATTGAAGAGTCGTACAGAATCAATGGTGGGATTGTAAAGAAAGGTGAACAATAAATGGTAACAATCGATTTAAAGGAACTAACCAAACGGTTTGGCGAAGTCGTAGCCTGTGATGATATTGACCTTCACGTCGAAGATGGAGAACTATTCACCCTGTTGGGACCTTCAGGGTGTGGAAAAACCACCATTCTTCGATGTATCGCAGGTTTCTATACTCCCGAAGAAGGACAGATCTTTTTTGATGAAACAAATATTACCCGTGTGCCACCAAACAACCGAAATACGGGTATGGTGTTTCAAAATTATGCCATTTGGCCACACATGAAAGTATTCGATAACGTAGCATTCGGATTAAAAATCCGGAAAATTCCCAAAGTGACAATAAGAAAAAAGGTTGAAGATATCCTTGAATTAGTAAGACTTGGTGGTTTAGCTGGTCGAACTCCTTTCCAATTAAGTGGTGGTCAACAACAGCGTGTCGCATTGGCTCGAGCATTAGTTATCGAACCTACAGTACTTCTGCTTGATGAGCCATTAAGTAATTTGGACGCAAAGCTCCGTTTGGAAATGCGCCACGAAATAAAACGCATTCAAAAAGAATTCGGGATAACAACCATTTACGTAACCCATGACCAAGAAGAAGCTTTGAGCATCTCTGATCGAATAGCCGTAATGCAACTTGGCAAAATAATGCAGGTAGATTCTCCTCGAGAAATATATGAAGAACCTCATAATCTCTTTGTTGCGGACTTCATAGGATCCTGTACCTTCATCCCTGGAACTATCAAACAAACCGATAGTGGAAAGCCAGTAATAGAGACACCTTGGGGTTTAGAACTTAAGGGACGAACAACAAGCAAAGACGTCTCCTTAAGAAAAGGCGAAGAGGTCTATGTGGCTATACGCCCTGAAGATTTCAAAGTCCGTAGACCCACAGAACCCTTTAACGTAATACCTAGCACGATTGAAAGCGTTGTTTTCACTGGACGCTACTACCACGTCTACGCTGATGTTGGTGGAACCAACTCTGTCAACGCGGAACTTGACCCTGACACACCTATCAAAATAGGTGATAAAAAGGAGTTACATGTAAACCACAGTGATGCAATTATACTCAAAATCGAAGATGATCCTTTCGCTTCACATATTAAACAATTACTGGAAGGCAAAGCCATAGCAAAATAATCACGCGACAGATTTTATCTGAGATATTCCCCTAATTTTTCGAATACTATGCCAAATTTTTCAGTTAAGATTATAATTCAGCTTCGCCAATCACTTTTCCAAAGGGTAAATGCATATCAATCTTAAACCATGTTCCCGCCACCACATTTTCGAGTTGGACCAGATCAGCTAATGGATCCTGTTCAGTGCTACCAAGTGCTAGTTTTCCTTCACCAGCAAGACCCTCATGAACTGTGGTGTGCAAATCTGCTGCAATGAGCTGATTAACATCATACCCTTCTCCATCGACACTTGGTATGAGTTTGAGATTAATTGTTGAGCCAGTGTCAATCCATTCTCCAGGACCTTCAAGCTTGATATCAAGCTTCATTAGAGTGTCTTTCCCTCGTTTAACGGACGCTTTGAATCGATCATCTTTTCGGGAACACTTTATTTTCCCAAGTTTCGAAGGGAATCCCCAGATTTCACGGTGTGCAATCGAGGAAGCTTCATTGTCAGTTATTTGAATAACTGAATACACCCCGAAATGTTCTTTATACGTGCACTGTACTACGATTCCAGCTTCCCACAAATCCCCAAATTGGGAATTTCTGAAGTTAGCAATATAGGCACCCCCCAATAGCCCAGGGGCTAGAGGTTTCGGAAGAATGCGTTTGTAGCTCTCAGCGGTAGGTGTGAAGATTACCTGAACCATGTCTGAGTCAGTATACGTAACAGGCCCTTTAAACCAAGGCTTGTAAACAGGCATCGTTAATTGCTTTGTCATTTTTTACACTTCTCTATAGAGTGGAGAAATCTCGAATAGCTCCTCTTTTATTTGCGGTCATACCTTTTAACTATAAATTCTCCGGTCATGATATGAATGAGTTAAGTTTTGAATCGAACTAATCAATGCTGCAACGCGTTATGGCCCAGGGAAAATGATTGAGAATATGTAATAGACAGCGAAGTCGATGGCGAAAATCAGAATGAATGCAATCAGCACTATGAAAAGACCTCGCACGAATGTACAATCAAAGAAGTGTTGAACCAATAACATCCATACAATAAAGGCGGCGAGCAATGAAACAATACTCCATGCAAAGACCACGATTTCATTGAGACCGGGAACCAGTACCATACCAATCGTAAAGTCAATTGCAAACTTGAGTAGTAGGCCCAAAAAGGCTACGAAAATAGCATCTGTGAATTTTGCATTCACGCCTGACAATAGCCGACCAGACAGGAAGAATGCTAAGGTCGCCACAAATAATTCAATTGCAAAAGTGAAGATAAACTCAATCTGTTCAGGAGTAAGAAACAACATTGCATATCCGCTCAGAAAGTGATAGCGCTACCTAACGAACACGCTTCCATAAATAACTTCTCACTTGGTCTTCTAGAAGTTGAACATCATATCTTGGGGCGAAGCTATTTAACAGAGAACCCAACAACACTAAGCTCTAACTCATTTCTTTTATGGAGTGATAATGACATGAGTCCGAGAAAAAGAATTTCAGAGAGATTCAAAACAGCGACCATTGCTCAAATTACCTCTATAACTTTGGTGTGGTATATCATTGCAATTGTTGCCTCCCGGCTCATTACCGTGGTGATTGCCCCCGGTATTGGCATTGAAACCGGCATCTACCATTATCACCATATCCTCTGGGGACTTATCCTAATGACCATGGGAGCCTTTATCGGACTCTATTGGGAAAGCCGTCATTCCCAAGTATTTGGAGCCTTCTTTCTGGGATTAGGACTGGGATTAGCAGTTGACGAAGTCGGCCTCATATTAGTGACTGCTGACCATGGGTATTGGGACCCCATCACCTATCCGATTATGATCCTCGTTGCCCAGTTGCTTTTCATTGCCGCACTAGCAGCGCGCCAACAAGGTCGATAGTGTCTACTTTGCTTTCCAACAAATTCAAGGCAAACACTCTATGATGAACCGATAGTGCTAGCGTTCTTCTTGAAGGCTTTCTAGACTCTCAATTACCACATCACGTTGACCTTGACGGATAAGACTTCGCAAAAAAGTGCCCAATACACCGACTTCACTTACACCCAAACGGTTCATGGCGTGCACGGCTCGTTTTTCAAAATCATCATCCTGGAGTGAGTGGGGATCAACCCCGATAAACTCTACTAGACTTGATTCAGCCTTATGCTCAACAACGATATCTGCTTCTTCACGTGGTGTTTCCACAGGAACAGATTCAGCAGGAGTAATCGTTGGTTCCTCAGATACCGGCGGTTCTATTGGCTCAATGGGTTCAACACTTTCAATTGTTGGAGCAGGTTCTTCAATTGGAACCGGTTCGTCAAGGGGAACAGGCTCCTCTTCCACCCACGGTTCAGATTCTGGTACAGGAATGGGTTCGGGTATTTCTGGTTCTGGAAACGTTGCTTCAGGTATTTCTGCCTCTACGACTAATAGCTCCTCAGGAGTCGGTTCTTCAACGGGAACTGCGGGTTCTTCAGTTGGTTCAATCTCCAGCTCTGGCTCAGCTGGAGCTTTAACGGCGGGTTCAGGTTCTGCAGGGACTGGTTCTTCCACGACCTCTCCCCACTCCGGCCATTTCGTTTGAATAATCGTAACTGCTACCTGCTGAAACGCATCCCCTACGTTCTCATCTAGTTTCGCACTCGTCTCAATATACTTCAACCCAGCTTGTGCAGCGTAGGCTTCAGCCTCTTCACGCGAAACTTCTCGTTGTTCCAACAAATCCGTTTTATTTCCAATTAAAATACCGGGCACATTCCCTGCATTCTTTCGGGCCTCTTCGAGCCACCCAACCAAGTGTTCAAAGGATGACCGATCGATTACGCTGAACACGTAAATAACGCCAGTAGAACCCTGATAGAATAAGGGGCGTACTCCACCAAAGTGTGGTTGTCCAGCTAGGTCCCAGATTTGGAGTTTAACCATCACACTGTCCAAGTCCACAGTTTTTACCGCAAAGGATGTTCCGATTGTCATTTTGTAAGTATCAGTGAAGGTCCCTTGTGTGTAACGAACAATAAGACTTGTTTTTCCAACTGCTCCATCACCGGCAACTGGAACTTTGAAGATATATGTGGGTTTGCTCATAGGCGAGTGCTCCTTTGGGCTCAGTAGTACCCTTAGTATTTATTTTCTGTGTTGGCTTTTAATTGGATTGGTGCTTATTGCATTTTACTTCGTTCCAGAATAGCCAAGATTTCAGAGCATTTCATGAAGACTCACCATTCATCTTCCTCATCATCATGGATTTGATGAGCGGGAAATGAATCCAGTTGCCCTACAAAATAGTAGTGATAGTGGATTTCTGAACCTTCGTATTTCTTCCTTGAACTACGACGCAATCGACCAATACAACTGCAATTACGTAAACACGGAATGATTCTGAAACAAATAATGCCTAGAATAATTAGGTAACCTAAGAAGGCCCCAAAAAACGAGAAAGTATCTGTTTACGCAGTTGGGGGAAGTTCAGTATACCACTTAAAGTGAGTGATAAAAAGAGTATAGAAAAGAGTGACCGCACCAGTGTTATTGAGTACAAAAAACCAATTGCTCTGCTGAGTTAGATTAACTGCCACATCAAGCGTTAACATCACAGCTTCTACAAATGCACATTGATTAGTGGACCCCGTCTGTTTCCATTGATCATACCCGAGTTGATTACATACGAGCACAGTTATTGGGCTAAAGCCGTACCCACTAATAGTAAGGTTAATGACCCAACGGTCATCGGGACCTCTCGATGTATTAAAGTTCCACTCTTCAAACCCACCAAGAGATTGAAAGATTCCTGTGTAATCGTAGTCTTTTCGAACCCAGAATCCATCACTAGCGTGTACGGGTTTGCATAAGCTAACGCTCACAAAGAGTAGAAACACCAATATCAGGACATATTGCAGACGTGCTACCCTCAAGATGAAGGTCACCTCTGCAAGCGTCGCGAGTTTTGGTTTCTTTTTACATGTTATGGTTTTGGGGGAGATGTGCCTGAGATTCCCTGTGCTCCCCCTCTCCTCAAATTTGAGAAACGATGTGAAATGGACAGGCTGAATGCCTATTGGTCGAGGTCGATGACTGAGTCATCATCCGGTAAGTAAGTAATCCGCCAATCATGGGGATTCAGGTAGGGTCGTTTGGGATTTAGGAGAGGATCTTTAGTCAATGAACTCACGCATATATCTCTATACACTTTCTAAAATAAAAACAAAAGAGAGGGTTCAGTGTAACTGAACCCAAGTTCTCTTGTTGGAAAATCAAGACAGTGTGAACTACTCTACCCTGAAGGATGGACCTTCCCGCTTCATTCCATCGATTTGGATCGACTGGTCCACAGGACCTACTCGCCGTTCCGGCGATGTTGCCCAGTCTTAAAACCTTGGTTCTCGGTTACTGACTGGAACCTCGATTAGAGAATTTTAATAACTTATTTAAACTCCACGATTCATCCCATCCTTAAAAGTACAGGTTCTTCATGAAGCCTTAAATGAATTTAGGCTTTCATTCACGAGATACAATATCAAATGGGAAGCTCATAAGAATGTCAACAAGCTTTGCGCGTCAGATTGTCCAGGATGCTTTACGAATTCGTGATCAGGAACGCGTTTGGGTACATACTTGGGATCATTCCTTTGATCTAGCACAAGAGATAGTGGAACAAGCCCAGCTTCATGGAGCTGCTGCCGTTCTCAGCGTAACATCAGAAAGTTCAGTGACTCACGTGTTAAAGAAAGCTCCCCAAGAAGCAGTCAACACACCAATTGACCATTGGCTCAGTGGTGTATCAAAAAGCAATGTGCTAATTGTACTTGATGGTCCTGAAGACCCCGGTATTTACAAAAGCGCTGATAAAAGCAAAGTCTTGGGTGTCACCAGCCAAATTACACGTTTACTCGGAACAGCTTTCTTTAGCCAAGTTCGTACACTTTTCGTAAGAACTACGGGATTTACTGAAAAAGCTGCAAAGACATATGGTATCTCCCAATCAAATCTGATGAACGAAAGTAACCGAGCCCTTTCCGCAAACCAAGGCGAAATTGTCGAATTAGGTCAACGTTTCGAAAGTCTCCTCAGCAAATATCGTGAAATTCATCTCAGTTCCAGCGAAGGAACCGATTTACGATTTCGAACTCGAGGAAAACCACGTATCGATGACGGAATTATCGACCAAGCAGATATACAAAACAAGAACGTCTTCGCCCAATTACCTGCGGGAACCATCACCATTCCAATCGATGAATCCAGTGCTGAAGGTTCTGTGATATTCAATCTTCCCAGAGCCTATCTAGGTGAAACCATCCAAAATCTCCGATTAGATTTCAAAAAGGGCCAGCTAACACATACCCGAGTTCTCAAAGGAGCCAAGACCATAGAACAAGCACTACATGCTGGGACTGAAGTAAAAGACCGGTTAACGCGACTAGCCTTTGGAATTAATCCACGTGGCTCAACGACTTTCGGTCAACACACCGATACCCTCATCCCTGGTACCATAACCTTAGGTCTTGGTGATAACACCTACATCGGCGGACGAAGCCAGAGTAATCTGGTCTATGACCATACCTTGAATGATGCGATTGTCAGTATCGGTCCCACAGCCGTGATAATGGAAGGCAAACTTAACTTCTAATTTTACTTAAAGAATTCTTAGGATTAACTTGTTTCATCAATTAAGATGAGAATCCCACTTATTACAAGAAGCAGTCCAGCAATGCCCCAAGACCCTATTGCTACAAATATCCCTAATCCCACTAATACCAAGCCTGTGTTGCTAGGGTCGTTTTCAATTCTTGGGGGAAACCGAGTGTAGAGGTAGTAGCAGGAAATTATTGCACCAATACTAACCAGTAGCAAAAATAGTTCAAAGAGGTTCACTGAAAATACCGGTGCTAGAGACCGAACAAAGATAAGATTCCCCCAAAATAACGTTGATAATACACCTAACACAATCCCAAGAATGGATCCACATCGCATGAGCAACCGTGCGGTGTCTATGATATCTATGGCTACTACACTCCAGTATTCAAAGTAACCATTATAACCTTAAAACACATTTCCTAGGTGGCGAATCTGAAAAAAAATGAAGCAAAGGAACTTGCGATTCAAATCGCTAGTTCCTCGAATTGGAAACCCCTGCCTTGATTATCCTTTTTCACTTTCCTTCTCGATGATGAGGAAGAGTCCGGCAATAAAGATCAGAATACCACCAATAGCTGACCACGAAAGGATACCAAATATGATTAGCCAAATAGCAGTGTCACTTGGTGCCTTGTCAAGGAGCGGATAATACCGTGAAAAAACAAGGAATCCAGAAACAATGGCAAGAACAGCAAGTACAATGGTAATGAAAGACCATGAGAAAATCGCAAACACGATTTCGACAAACCCAACGATAATAGCGATAATAGCACCATAATAGGTTAAGGGTTTAACGTATTCCATCATTGACATGATTTCTGCAAGCCTCCTTCAAAGAAGCCTCCTACCCTCTGCATGCTATTCTCTGATAAGGTTTGTGTGCAAGAAAATTTGAGGAGTTTTACAGCATTGAAGTGTTTTCCATTGGTTTGTGAACCAAAACATTTTATCTAAAGGTACTCTGTGAAGATATCCAGTTTTTGGAGAGAAACCTAATGCATAGCTCAACTCGGATATTTCCAGCGCCCCGAAAGGGAGCAACCCACCAACAAGATCGACCTCAACCACAATCGAGAACTCGCGCAATCATTCTAATCATCATAGGACTAGCAATTTTCATAGGTATTCTCTACGGTGTAACAACAGTTGCCAGTCTAACAGGAAATCAACAACTCGCCATGGGATTGCTATTAATTACATCAATCATATTTTGGGTATCACTAGGCGTCGGCTTGATGTTGGGATTAACGTATTTCGTAATGCACACGGTTATGAAGCACGAATTCAAACGTCGATATGATAGGAGCCATGAATCACAACGAAATCGAATCCGTAGAATGAGGATCCGCAATGAACCGGATGAAGAATCCGGATAATCCAAGCCACTGAAGCAAGCTGAAAGAAGCATTTTAGAGGTACGATACCGGAGGTTATACGGATTGGTGTTGGCATATGGGTAAAGAAAGTGACCTTTTTCAACGGGCAGTAATTGCCCTCAGTGACTCCGACTATGAACGAGCAGAAAAACTGACAAAAGAACTCATAGACCTTGATAAAAAGAACGTCGATGCATGGAGTCTTCTTGCCAACATCCATAAACAAAGCGGAGAAATCGAACAAGCCACTGAAGCTGCTAAACAAGCCACAGACCTCGACCCCAAGAATGTTCAAAACTGGAACAATCTTGGCCACCTCTACCTCCTTCAAAGTAATTGGGAAGAAGGCGAAAAATGCTATGCAAAAGCCGCCAAACTCCCCAATCCCTCACCTACCATCTACCTCAACCATGCCTGGGCCCTTATAGAACTCGGAAAAGAAAAAGAAGCCCAACAACAGCTTAAACAAGCCCTCGATCAAGCCCTTGAAGACACTCTGAGTGAAACCATTGCTACTGATGATAGATACACAAAACTCCGACCACTTCTCAAAAAAATCTAATGACTACGGATCTTCTTTGATAACGAAGAAACTACCCGACGTTACGGTCTGACCTACACCAGGAATTTCGCGAAGCTGATTTACCACCAGTTCACCAATCTCTTTCAATGATGCCCCCCGGGCTTTCAGAATTATATCCCATTGACCAGCAACCACGTGTACTTCAACCACATTTTCTAGCTTAGCAATCGATTGAGCTACGTCCTGTTGAGAGAGTCCACTTGTGGGATGAAAATTCACCAACACAAAAGCGGTAACTGGTAACCCAATTTTTGCATAATCAGGAAGTGCTACAACTCGCTTTATAATCTGATTTGCTTTCATCCTTTCTATTCGATGTTGCACTGTCGAGCGGGGCATTTTCACTTTACGGGATATGCTGAGTACAGATTGACTGGCATCTTGCTGCAATTCGTTTAGTATCTTGAAATCCTGTTTATCAATCATAATTATCAAATAGACAATTATGATATATAATTATTGTTATATTTTGTCTTTTTGCCATTGCCGTTAGCAAAAAGATAATATGGTTAGACCATCTGTAGATACCTTGGGTGCGTCAACATGGTATTGGAACCAATTCCGCGTCGTCGGCTCTCAAGCGAAGTAGCAAAAGACGTGGAAAGCGGTGTTCGATTCCGATACCGGTCGATCCGTACTCCGCGAGCTCGAGCAATCCTACAGGTGCAGCATCAAATATCTCGAGCATGTCGTCGCTTCCTTGATAGTAAAGGGTTCATGGAAGTGTTGGCGCCAATTATTGGTCCCGTTACCGATCCAGGTATTCGTGGGGCTGGCACCGTTGTGGTTCCCTTCTATGGGAAGATGTACGTGCTGATGACCAGCATGATTTTGTACAAACAAATGGCGATGGCGAGTTACCCCCGCGTTTATTCATTTTCTCCCAACGTCCGGCTGGAGCCATCAGCAAGTAAGAGTACGGGTCGTCACCTTGCTGAGTTCTATCAACTCGATTTAGAAATGGCCAATACCTCATGTGACGAAGTGATGGCGCTTGGAGACCGATTACTGTACGAGGCCATCAATTCAGTCCATAAGGAGTGCAAAACGCAGCTAGAACAGCTTGGACGCACCCTTCACTTACCTCCCCGGCACCTCCCACGAATCACATTCACTGAAGCCCTAAAAATTCTCGCTGATGAGGGATTTGATTTAGATCCTAAAGCAGAGATTCCTTGGATAGCAGAACACCATCTCTCACTCTTCTTTAACACACCATTCTGGATTACTGACTACCCATACACATCCCGTGGTTTCTTTTACCTTGTCGATGACGATCGACCCGGAGTAGTACGTTCAATGGATCTGCTGTTACCTGAAGGTTACGGAGAAATCTCCAGTGGGGGTGAGCGAGAATATACGGTTGAGGGAGTCACACGGCGCATGCGGGAAACTGGTGACGACCCTCAAAAATATGGATGGTATATTGACATGCTAGAAGAAGGCATTCCTCCTTCAGCAGGATTTGGTATTGGTATGGAGCGACTAACACGGTATATCTGTGGCATCCCCCATATCTGGGAATGTTCCCCATTCCCTAAAGTACCTGGAATTCCATAAAAGAATCTTATTTCTTTTTAGTTAGCTTTTTAGTAACTTTTTTCGTCGATTTTTTCGTTCGCTTGGTACGACGTGTTCTTGTTCGCTTTTTGGGACGTCTTTTCGGCTCCTGTAAATCAAGGGTGCCAAGTTTCCTCCCACAATATGGACAAACTCGCTCCTCATGAACCCACAACTCCATTTCATTTGCATGACCAATTGCTTTACAATGCGGACAAGCCAACAAATCTTGGTTAGCTGTGACAAACCGCTGACAAATAGGACAACGCTGTCGGTCAGCTCCACAATTCGGACACTGCAGAGAAGTTTCTTCTTTAAAGACTGCCCCACAATCTAAACAAGTCCCTCCAATTGGACTAGAGCTTTGATCCCTAGTTCGCGTTTGAGACCGTTTATAACGATTAAAAGAACTCGAACTGCTTGGACGTGACCTCGAACGTGTTGGACGATAACTCACAGTCCTGCTTTCCTCCAAATCACTTCGACCCAATCTTGCCATTGCGGCGATGCAGATACAAATCCCCATGAAAATGAAAAGCACGAGAAATTCAATCATGTGTGTCCACATTTAAAGTAATACACGTTGCTAGTAATTTGAGGGGATATCGGAGATATAAGCGTGTATTATCGGCGAAAAGATATATCCAAGCTAGTCAGTACTATCCCTCCAATTCGGAGTTGCAGCTCGTGAAAGTCACAATTCTTTCTCACACTGAAAATCCCGATCAACTGTGTGCGAAGATTGGTCGGTATTCAAACGTATTGGAAACTTGGGAAGAGCTTGACCGAAAAATTCCAAGTGGCGGTTGGGAGACATTCCTGCGAAAGGTCATCAAAATGGGTCATACCTCTGTGCTAGAACACGCTGTCTTCACCTTTGAAATCACAGGTGTTTCCCGCGTCTTCACCCATCAATTTGTGCGCCACCGCATTGCCAGTTATTTGCAGAAATCATTTCGACGTACCAAAATCAAAGAGCTCATTCTCCCAAAGTCCGTACTTGAAGCTGCCGAAGACCCAGAAAAACTGCAAAAGGCTGCAGAGACACTCTACCGCGAATATTACCGGCGTGGTGTACCCATGGAAGATGCCCGATATCTAGCTCCAATGGGTTCCGAGACTGCAATCATTGCCACCTTCAATGGCCGAACCCTCCTCGAATCCTTCTTCCCTCTCCGATTGCATCAAACCGCCCAATTTGAAATACGAGCAATTGCCAATGAAATGCTTCGACTTGTGAAAGAAATCGCCCCAGTTATTTTTCAAGATCTAGAAGTCGATGAAAAGCTCCTTCAAGAGTACAAAAGCTCCTTTGGTAAATCCTAATCCAATAACTCTGAGCCATTGATGTCCGTTCGAATTCTTGACAGACGCATGGCGTTAAGAACCACTGCTAAGGATAAGCCCATGTCACCAACCGCAACGGCAACCCATAACGATATGAGTCCAGGGAATGTGAGTACTGCAAGACTGAATTTCACAACTAATGAGGTAACGACATTTTGTCGAACGATGCCACGAGTCTTTCTACTTAACCGGAATAAATAGGGTAAGCTCGAAAGATCGTCTTGCATTAATGCGATATCTGCCGTATCAATAGCCGCATCACTGCCAATAGCACCCATCGCAATACCAACATCAGCTGTCGCTAAAGCAGGTGCATCATTAATGCCATCACCTACCATTGCAATCGATCCATATCTCTCTTGTAATGCCTTGATGACCTTCACCTTATCCCCGGGTAACAGCTCTGCATAGACTTCCTCAATACCCACCTCAGACGCAATAGCCCTGGCTATTTCTTCATTATCCCCAGTTAACATGACAGGCGAGATCCCCATTTTCTTCAACACTGAGATTGCTACAACCGCAGACTGACGCACAATATCTTGAACCGCAATAACACCAATCACTTCGCTTTCTGTGCCTACAAGCACCACTGTTTTGCCCTCACGTTCAAGTCGATTAACCAGTTCCCGTGAAAATGTAATCCCGTGCTCAGTGAATAATCGTTCACTTCCCACAAAGAACTCCTCCCCATCTATCGTTCCTGAGACACCACGGCCGGGTATCGCACTAAAATTCTTCACAGGCAGAACTTCCCCGCCTGGGTTTGCAAGCTTCTCAACGATTGCCTGACTAATGGGATGCTCAGAAAACGTTTCTAATGAAGCCGCAATTTCGAGGACCTCTTTGGTGGATCCATTCACAGAAACAATATCAGTCACCACTAGCTGCCCCTCAGTCAATGTAGCAGTTTTATCAAACGCCACAACTTTCACATTCCCCAATTCCTCAACATACCGACTTCCCTTAATCAACACACCATTCCTGGTTGCGCTAGTGAGGGCTGACACCATCGCCACAGGAGTCGATATCGCAAAAGCACATGGACAAGAGATAACCAAGAGAACAAGTCCACGGTACACCCATTCAAACCACGGAACACCAAATAACAAAGGAGGAATTACTACCACGAGTAAAGCAAGCAAGACAATCGTCGGTGTATAATATTTAGCAACCTTGTCGATGAAATGCTCAGTAGTTGATTTCTCCTTCTGCGCCTCTTCAACCAAGGTCAAGATTCTTGAGAGCACCGTTTCATCAGAAAGCCGTGTAACCCGAACCTCAAGGAAGCCTTCATTATTGATGGTTCCTGCATACACTTCATCGTTGACTTGTTTCCTCACGGGAATAGACTCGCCCGTAATAGGGGCTTGATTCACACTCGAAGTACCGCTACTCACAGCGCCATCTAGAGGGATTTTTTCACCTGGACGTACAACCACAATCTCATCGACTTCAACGTCATGAACATGCACATTGACCTCTTTTCCAGCCTGTTTTACCGTCGCCATTTCAGGAGCAAGTTTCATAAGCGATGCAACTGATCGCTGAGCTTTCTCCTTAGCCTTACTTTCGAGAAATTCCGCAATGAAGTAAAGCATCATCACTGCGGCACCCTCTGCTGGATGACCGATGAGAAAACTCGCAACCGCAGCAATGGTCATCAAGAATGCAATGTTTAATTGATGACGGAAGATGAGACCTGAAATTCCAGCTTTAGCGATGTAGAATCCAGCAATACACGCTGTAAAGAAAAATAGGTTCAGTGAAACCCCTGGTAGACCAAGGAGAAGTTCGAAAACAAGACCAAAACTAAACAGGATAACAGAAACAAGAATGATGAGAAACCGTCGATCACTCCACAAAGACCCGCGTGTTATGACTTGTGAATAATCCATTTCACAGGTGCTACAGCCATTTTCTTCATTTGGTCCGTGCAAACTCAATCCCTTCAAGTAATCAGACTATTGTTGTTGAGAGAGGAAAGAATTAGGTATTTATTAGCTTAGTGCTAATCTAATGCCAATTTATAATAAATTTTATTAATATTAACGACGTAATTTAATAAGGTGAATTCATGCCTATTGTCAGCATATCTCTCACTGCAGAGTTATTAAAACAGTTGGACAAATTCATGAAACAACGAGGATATTCGAGTCGATCAGAAGCAATCCGTGACGCGGTCCGATCCACCATTTCAGAATTTGAGCTAAGCAAATTTGAGCACGGTCGGGTTACTGCCACCATCACAGCCATCACTGCCCACGAACTGCCGGGAGTGGATGAGCGATTAACCCGACTCCGTCACAACTTTAATCACATAGTGTCAGGCAACATGCATCTACATTTAGGTGAATCCTATTGCTTAGAAGTATTCATCACCGAAGGTGAAGCCGAAAGCGTTTTAGAATTTATCAGTCGCATCCGAGCCATGCGAGGTCTTCACCAAGTCAACTACACAATTATGCCGTTGTCAAACGAATAGACTGTCTTTACAATATTTTCGGTAAAGGCAATCATTCGATTTTGAGTTTGCGAAACAGGTAAGAAAATCGTTCCATTATTAGTCGATGCAACGAGTCTATTTGCACGTGAACGTGTTGTTTGATCGATTAACCTCAAGGTCTGAATGAAGTGATCTACATCATTTTCATTATTCTCTACGCCGAAACTCACTCGGATTAAACCGGGCAGTAAAAGATTGGTGAGTTTTGGGAGTACACGAAAGAAAATCCTTGTAGCAAAAATTCTGACTGGGTGAATTCTTAAAATGCGTTGGACGAGTAAATGGGCACAGAAACAGCCATTCCGAATGCCAATTCCACCCAATTCAGCAAGCTCTTTTGCAACGAGATTATGTGGCACTTTTTTCAAGCTAATTGCAATTATCCCGCCACGTTGACTGAATCTCGGGGATTGGGGATTTCTAACCCCAAATACTTCAACATCAGGTAACTGAGCAAGACCTTGTAGCATACGATGAGTTAACATTCGCTCCCACTCCTCAATCGTCTCCATGCCGATTCGTTGCAGAAGAATAATCGCCTTGCCCAGAGTAGCGATGCCAACCACATTTTCTTCACCGGACATCTTAATTTTCGAAACATCATCTGATTGGAGATTGATAAGTTCCTTCTTCACAACCAAAGCTCCACTCCCGAAAGGCGCATACACTTTGTGGCCAGAAAAGGCAAAGTAATCAATGTCGAGTTCACTCAAAGAAATGTGACGATGGGCGACCACTTGTGCCCCATCAACTAAAAGCCGTGCCCCATACTGATGGACAAGCTGGCTTATGGCTTGAACGTCAAATATTGATCCAATAACATTGGATGCTCCACTCACCGCTACAATTCGAATCCTTTTCGCATCATATCGGTGTAGCTGGTTGTATTCCCGTAGCATGCGTTCAAGTTCATCCAGGTTCAGAAAACCTTCATCATCTATGGAAACTCGATTGACTGAAACCCCTGAGATATACCTCCAAGGAAGTTCATTCGAGTTGTGTTCCTGCAAGGTTGTTAGAATTACTGGTGTTGAACCATCATCCTGGTCGCGAACGAGGAATTGTGCTACAATATTGATGGCTTCGGTTGTATTGGAAGTAAACAAAACATCATAATCGTTAAGTGGTGCTCCCAAGAATTCCGCACAAATTTCTTTCACCTTTGAAACGAGATCTATGTGGAAATTGTGAGGCTGCCAAAGAATTTGCTTGGCCACTTGCCAAATTGGCTCAAATGTCGGTGTACTGGCAGCATTATCCAGATTACTATACGGTTGTTCACCTTCAACAGTTGGTACACGAACATCATGACCAACAAGTGACAATCTCAGTTTTTGGAGCAATTCCTTCCCAGAGAATCCTTCAAATTCATCCTTATACAGAAGTTCTTGCGAAGTTGAAACCGGACTCCCTTGTATTTTGAAAGTGTTTCTACCGAAACGCCTGATAAGCTGAAGCCCCTTGGCAAGGGCAATAGCATTGATAATACTAGGTGTCCCTGCCTCAAATCTTGCGGGAGGATTAGCCCAGATGACGGACTTGGAATACACCATGTTGACAGTTCCCCCACCCATCTGAAGTAAAGCACCTTTCGGCAACGCTCTGCGTTCAATAGCCAGTGCCCCAATCCCCAATGGCAGACCGATATCACGACTTGAAACCCTCTGAATTTGCGTAGAATCAAAATGCCGTTCCAGTGAATCCAACCGCATTGGAGATCCAAACACGATCATATGCTGCTCCTTCTCCAAATTCATGCATTCAAGAATAACATCCCTGGCACCCTCAAACAGCGCTGTAGTCACCATGGAGTTATGACCCGAACCCCGATGGACATTGGAATAGGTCTTTAGTGCCGTGTAGACACTTCGCTCCAATTCCTTAGAGGCTTGAGGGAATACTGAATTTGATCGATCTTCAGTCATGGTGAAACAGCACAATCCAAGTGATAGTCATTGGATAGAATTGTAACAAGTACAAATACTCTGAGGAAGGGAAGAATTTGATACAATTATTATCTATACAATATCGTGATAAATAGAAAGAGATACCAATCCTTTTCCTTAATTAAACATCTACTAAATACGACGAGTAGAAAATTTACTCAAACAGAAACCTAACTGAACGACACCTCATATTAGGCACAACAAATCGAGAGAAGTTATTCTTCTTCGAAGAGTTCAACCTTCTTGAGACGAATTTCATCCCGCATGGGGCTAGCTGCCATCAAGAAGTATTCTCCACCCTCGAGCTTCATCATCTCTCGGATCCGTTTAGGAATGACAACATGATATGACGAACCATCGGGGCGCATGTAGCCCTTCACAATAATACGTACTTTCTTTCGCACATGACGGGGTGGCCGATGATGAACCATGGGTTCAGCCGGTTCAGGAGATTCGGGAAGTTTTTCTTTTGACATTCTAATCACGCTGTAAATTTATGTAAATTATATCCAGTATAATCATTAGTATAATTATACTCAGTAGGTTTTAAATCTTTCCATTCAGAAAACCTTCAAAAACCCATAGACCATACACCTCGCCATTATACAACCATAGGAGAGAGCCCTCATTCCAATCGAAGCCATCTTCTTTGATCATGGTCGAACCCTCGCTAGCGATTTAGTCATCGAAGACATGAACCGCGAATGCATCTGGCCTAGACTCCAAGAAATTGGAGTGCTAGGCCCGTATGACGATTTCAATAAAGCCAAGGATAAAGTGCTCGTAAAAAGTGAATACGAATACATCGCGGCACCAATCAAACCTTTTTCTGAAGTGACACCCTTCCTGAAACACATAGTCGACCTTATGGGATACAAAGATTTCCCCGTTGACCAACTTCGGGAAATTGAAGGAGAAGGCTGGGAATATCTCCGCACAAAAGTCACGTGCTTCCCTGGAACCCGTGAAGCACTTCAATGGATTCGAGATCAAGGATTGAAACTGGCTGTTGTTTCTAACTGGTATCAAGAGATGATTGAAGGTTATCTAGACCAGTTAAAGATTCGACACTTCTTTGACACCATTATGACCTCAGAAAAAGCAGGAGCCCTCAAAGCAGATTTGAAGCCCTTTCAGTTGTCACTTGACAAACTTAAGGTTCCACCAAACAGGACCATTCATATTGGCGATAGCATTCGTCATGATGGTGCCTGTCGTCAATTAGGCATCAAATACATCTATAGCACTTGGCACCAGGCAGAACACCCAGAAGAGCCCACCCTAGCTGTATCTGAAGACTTGTATGATTATACTGTAGCAACCTATCCTCAGCTGGTTGACTTACTCCATGATCTGATTTCGGTTTAGTAAAGCCCCTTCTTACGAACATGAACGCATGGCATATGGTTGGATATTAGGTGGAAATTCTTTGAATAAAATATCTGACATTGTACTCGTGGATATTTTGATAAGTCAGTCCGACGGGTTTGTTTCTTGTAATTTCTCAGCTTCTTCTTCGCGGAGTGGGGTTTTCATAATCTTTCCGGTAGGATTCTTGGGTAATTCTGAGCGAAACTCCACATATTGAGGAACTTTGAAGTCAGCGAGATTCTCTAGACAATGTTGAAGGATCTGGTCCTCTGATGCTTCGTAGGCTTCTTTCATCACGATGAAAGCTTTAGGAACTTCGCCATAGATTTCATCAAAGACACCGATAACAGCAGCTTCTGTGACCCCCGGGTATGCGTAGAGCACCTCTTCGACTTCCCTTGGATAGATGTTCTCGCCCCCGCGAATAATCAAATCCTTCTTCCGACCCACAATGTAGAAGAACCCATCGTTATCCACATAGCCCAGGTCTCCAGTGTATAACCATCCATCTTTGAGAGTCTCAGCATTCGCTTCAGGGTTCTTGAAGTAGCCTTTCATAACGTTATCGCCTTTGCAGATGATTTCACCTGTTCCCTTTGCTGGAACATCATTCCCTGAATCATCAACGATTTTCATTTTGGTATCAGGTAAAGCAACGCCAATGCTGCCAACTTTGCGTCTATCTTCGGTTTCTGTGGGGAGCGGGTTACAGGAGGAGGCGCAGGTTCCTTCTGTGAGCCCATATCCTTCGACAACGCTGCAATGGAAGGTTGATTCGAAAGCTTTCATGATCTCAATGGGAAGTGGGGCAGCACCACAGATAATCCATTTAATGGAGGACAGGTCTAAACCTTCATGGGGCATTCGCAAAAGGATTGAAAGTATGGTTGGAACAGCACTAAAGGTGGTTGCGCGATATTTCGCGACAGTTTCCCAATGGGTTTTTGCGGAAAAACCTGGTGTGAGTATGGTGCTTGCGCCAAGGGTGAGAGGAGACATGACGGTGACAATTTGAGCATTCACATGAAAGAGAGGTAAAATAAGCATGAATCGATGATCTTCATTGGCGTCTACTCCCAGATGATCAATGATCATCTGGGCATTCCGTTTGATATTGAAATGGGTCTGCAATACACCCTTGGGAAACCCAGTGGTTCCCGAGGTGTACAGAATAGCAGCGGGATCCTCTTTTTCATCTATGGATACTGTTGGTGGAGTGGTTGCTGCGGCTTTTTCCATTAGGTCGTGGTAACTTAGAGCTTCTTGACTCGATTCATCTATGACAATGACATGTTCTAAACAAGGTAGGTCTTTCTGAATAGTGCTTACAATGTCCATAAAACGTGGAATCGTAACTAGGACCTTGGCTTCAGAATGCCCCACTACAAATTGAATTTCTCGTGCTTTGAAAAGGGCATTGACTGGTCCCACGATTGCACCAAGTTTGGGGATGCCCAAGTAGAGATAGACGTATTCTGGCATGTTGGGAAGTAAAACGCTGACGACATCTCCCTTACGAATACCTAGGCTGTGGAGCATATTTGCAACCTTATTGGTAAGCGCATTCAATTGAGTATAAGTCACTGTTTCATCTTGCCAGTAGAGGAAGATTTTATCGGAATATTGTTGAGCCTGTTTTTCAACTAATTCTCCTATTGTCATGGTTCTTTCCTCCAAATGCGATCATGAGTTGGATGATTGTCAATAATAGTTACTCGTTTTGTAATTTCATTTTCTTGGTAGCATCGTCTATAACATCATAGTATTCGATGTCACCGAGATTGCCTTCTGGTTGGTTTTTCCATTTGACCTTCACCGGCATACCTACATACACATCCTCGAATTTGACAGCCGGATTCAGTTGGGTTAGGAATGTTGTGTCGGCCCCATCTTGCTGGATTGCAATAACTGGGAATGACTGCAGTTCTCCTGTGGTTTCATCTTTCATGTAGTTCGCTGTGAAGGTGGCAACCATGCCTGTGTCACGTAGTGCCACCCATTGATCGGGTTGGACAAGACACTTCCCACACACGAGTTTGGGTGGAAAACTTACAGTGTTGCAGCTTCGACATTTCAATCCGATTAACCGTTTCTCCTTCAATGCCTTAAGAAAGGGTTGGAAATGGGTGATGTTGAATTTGTAGCGGTACGATGAGAGAGGCCATTTCCCGGGCATTTGTCGTGTTTTTTCATACTCTTTTTTGAGATATTCCAGTTTCACCATTTTATTCCGTCCTTCATTTTCGTCGTGGTTGATCACTGAGTACTGTCAGTGTTACGAAGTTAATGCAGCCACCCCAACCATGGCCAATCGATGTATGAACCGTTTTGGGAACCTGATTTTCTGCTTTCCCCATGATTTGTAATGCGGCTTCAGCAACTCGCTCTAATCCGGAAGCGCCGATTGCGTTGGTTGAATTGACGCCCCCAGAACAGTTTACGGGTAACTCGCCGTTTGGAGCAGTTGTTCCATCGCGATATCGCAGGTGGGCAGTGTTTTCCTTGAATAGTCCCAATCTTTCTAGCCACATTAGTTCTTGATTGGGAAACGGTGAATAGACTTCTGCGTAATCAATTTCCTTTTCTGGAAATGAGATTCCCGCTTGCGAATATGCGAGTTTCGCTGATTCCACGGCACCCAGTTGTTCGCAGGGATCTAGCTGTCCTGCTCCTGCAGCGGCATAACCTACGATGCCGGTTTCATTCGCTACACTGGATACTCCATTGACATAGGCAGGAATATCAACCGTGTCTTTGGCGATTTCTTCTCTGGTAAAGAGCACTGCACAAGCACCATCAGATGCTGGAGTCACCATGCCAAATCTGAGGGGATAAGATACGTAGGGTGTAGCCATGACCTGTTCGATAGTATAGTCTGGCATCTTAAGGTGGGTCCACCAGTTCTTGGCAGCGTTTCGGCGATTTTGCACCACAACGCGGGCAAGGTCTTCTTCGGTGCAACCACTTCGTTTCATATAGTTGATGGCTTGATAGGAGGCAATACCAATTGCTGCCCCAGCACCAAAGATACGCATGGCACTCTCAGCGGGTAAACCCAAAGCGTTCACAATGGAAATTTCACCTAATGCTACAGATGACAAACCAACACTGGTATTCCCACAGGATTGTTGCTCAAAGGCAACAGCCAACACGGTTTCTATCCCCGGAAGTCCTGCAGCAACATGATAGTATCCAGCAATCGCAACCGACCCTCCCGTGGTGCCCCCAGTGGTTACTCGGATAAGTGGCTTGTCACGGGCACCCACCCAATCTGTCATCCATAACTCTGGTAGATTCGCTCCCTCAAAGGCAGGCATATTTCCCATCACGATGGCATCAACCGCATCCATCTCAATATTCGCATTATTCAGACAATCCTGGATCGCTTCGTTGGCCATTTCAGCCATATTCACATCGGAACGTTTGGAAGCATGTTCACAGAAACCCGCACTCACTATCGCCGCTTGTTGCTTACTCATTTCCGTCCACCTCTTTCCAACACAAAGAGAATATTATTCTGGGCACATAAGCCAATTTGACCCGAGGCCACAACACGGTGGACATCTTTCACCTGATGCTCCGAAGCGTCACCATGAATTTGCTTCGCTGCTTCAATCAGCCGAATCATACCCGTGGCACAAGGAGTATTTCCGCTCATCGCACCACCTGAGGGATTAATGGGTAATTCTCCGCCAATTTCAGTTGACAATGATGCCCCTTCTCCAGGTTTACAGAATCCCAATGCTTCAGAGAAAATCATCTCTTCGTGGGCAAAGTGCTCAAATACTTCGGCGACATCAGTCTCCTTTTTCGGGTCTTTCACTCCCGCCATTTTATACGCCATTTGCGCAGCATTTTTCATTGATTGGCTTTGTGTGAGGTCTCGATCACCTAGATAATAGGCTTCTTGCGAATAGCCCACTCCGGTAATCCACACGGGATCATCACGAATCTTCAAGGCCTGCTGTTCTGGAGCTAAGATGATGCACGCCGCACCGTCACAGGGATGAGAATACATTAGTTCTGTGACTGGTGAACTGAGTACATCGGCTTTCAGAATCATTTCGGTCGTTGCTGCTGGTAACTGGGATTCAGGTAAAGCTAGCTCATTTGAAGTGGCATTCCTCCGATTCTTTACTGCAACTTGAGCAATGTCTTCAGCAGACACGTTGAAGTGGTTCATGTAAGCTCGCATCTGAAACGCCCCAGCAGTCATATCGTTAATCAATTCGAGAGGACGTTCAAAGGTGGGATCTGTCGAAAGCAGTGTGGACGAACTATAGGGATAGCAGGAGGACATGCTTCCACCCCAAACGAGGACTAACTTGTGATGTCCTGTTAACGCTCGGAGCATTCCATAATGAACTGCAAAAGCTCCGTCCATTTCGACCTTGGTTTCATCTTTCATGTACCCTCCACCGGCTTCCACTGTGAAGCAATTCGAGATGGTTCGTCCGTCATAGTAGTCATTAGTAGCACTCACCACGGAGGTAACATCTTTGTGTTTCAAACCCACATTATCGAGCGCACCCCTAACGGCTTGGAAAATCAGTTCATAACGACCCATGTTATGATCCAGCGCAGGCGGAACCTGATAGTAACCCACAATACCTACCTTGTTCACCTTTCTCCCCCCTTGAGCATTCTAAAACCCTTAATGTCCCTGGGATGCCCTTTCAACTCATCATTCCAGACAACCTGAACCTTCAAACCAATCGTCAGGTCTTTTTCTTGAACATCAAGAAGAGGATAGACAACTGATGTATCACTTCCATCGAATTGGACCATTCCAATTGGAATCGCTTCAGAAGTTTTTTTCTTGCCTGCTTCAGATACTGCAATCCTTGTTGTTGTGAAATTGCGTAACGTTCCAGTATCTTTCAGTTTGACCCAGTTATTACTCAAATCTATGGTTTTGAAACAGTTTCCACAGACCTTCCTGGGAGGCACGAACACTCTGTTACACGTCGGACATCTATTTCCCAGTACCTGCTTGGATTCGAGCCCATCATAGAATTTGTCCATATATTTGCCAACCCAGAAATTATAATCCGCTTGCACAAAACCAGTTGTAATTTCAATGCGTTTTCTTGTCATTGTACTCTCACATCCTACACGTATGTTTTGGCGAAGTTGTTCATGATTTGCTTGGCTTCATTCATGATTTCAGAAATCAACTCCTTACAGGTGAGCATTTCATGAATTCGGAGAGATGCCTGTCCAGCCCAGATAGCACCATCTTCGATATTTCCTTCAGGACCCTTGGCCCGGTATGTGCCTTCCGTCTCGAAGAGCAACACATCCATCATTGAGATTTCACCTCGTTGCATCTTCTGAGTAAGCTCAAACAATTCAAGTGAATATTTGTTCTTCAGGTGCCGAAGGGGGCCATATACACCTTGAGTGACAATCGTTGCCGCTTTTTTCGGAAATTTAATGGAAGCCGCAATAATTTCCTCTTTTACTTTATCGTTGAATTCACATTCTTTGGTAACGATAAACCGCGTTCCCACATAGATGCCTAACGCGCCAAAGGCTAGCATGGCAACAAGTCCCTTCCCATCACACACACCCCCACCTCCAATCACGGGCACGTTGACTTCTTTAACCACCTCTGGTACCGCCACAAAGGTATGAATTGGCTCATATGCAACGTGACCTCCTGCCTCATACCCCGTGACAATCAAACCATCGACACCCGATTTCTCTGCCTTCTTTGCATGGTAAACGCTTGGAACGGTATGAAACCGAAGCATCCCCGCTTCCTGAATTTTTTTCAAATGTAGCTGAGTCGGATCACCAGCAGAGCAGAGCACCATCTTGAGCTTCTTTTGCAGATTGGAATTTCTATCCCGCTCCTCAAGAAGTGCATCCAACAAAAAAGGAACATCAGGCTGCTCCGGAGCCACACGAAAATTAACTCCAAAAGATCCTTGAGCTTTTTCTCCTACTTCACAGATTGCTGCCATCATATGCTCTTTTACATTCTCAATCGCCTTCTGTTTAGCATCTTCATTTTGAATAGCTTCAAAAAGCCCGTCTTCAAGCCGAGGAGCAGGATGACTCACCATCCCAAATCCTCCCGCAGAAGCCACAGCTATAGCAAGATCTTTCGTATCAAAGGGCCCCATTGCGGCTTGAACAATTGGATAGTCAATTTCAAGCATATCACATATTTGGGTCTTTATCATAACACCACCACAAGCTCGTGGAAGTCAACGTTTTACGGTGTCATTTCTCCGTTGATTGTCTGCTGGTTCTATGTGACTTAACTTTACTTAAATTCATGACTAGCAATTGCTGTGAGAATCAAATGGATACAACCAATGGCTAGTAGGCGTCTTGTTATTCTTTAGGTGGTTCCTTGAAGGAGAAAGATGTGATGATTTCTAGCATGCGTTTTTCTTTTAAGAAATTGATGATTTGATCCACTTTCGACGGACACATTTTTTGCAACCGTTCAGCAGCTTCTGTATCCAAACCAAAAGCCTCCCGTCGCTGGATTTCAGTAGAGACTTTTTCCTTCGCAACGGGAGCAGCAATATCCAAATCAGTCATCGTAATGTTATCAGATTCGAGCTTGTTGGTCAGAGCACCATATTCCTTATTGATTTGCTGTAATAACGCTAGTTTCCTATTCAAATCCGTGACCATATTATAGGCACACAAGGACGCCGCACAGCCCATGAGGTTATCTACCACATGGTCTTTTGGGTCACCCGACATAATATCACGAGAGATAACAAGGAACCGGTAAGCCAAAAGAATTGCCATTAACCACTCAGATTATTGCTCATGATTAGAACGAGGTGCATCCATCTTCTGAATTTCATTGAACAATTATTCAACATTCTCAAAGCTTGAGGCCGCTGTATATCTACACTCAGTTGACGAGCGACGGGTCCGGCCTTCTCCTAAAAGACTATGATGCCAATAATCAACAATTCACGTTGAAAAAACAATTCAGGCACAAAGTATCAGCCAAGCTGAGAGTGCATAGAAGGTTTTCAGATGTTAGAGCATTGATTCTGCTCTAACTTCATAGTGCTGTGAACGGGCATCAAATCGGGAAAGCAGTTCTCTAGCTTTGGGAGGAACTACAGCAGTTTCATAGTCTTCACCGGCAAAAGTTCGCACTGAATCAAGGGAATCGAACCACATGATGGTAATGAATTCCACCTCAGTTTTGTGAGTTCGACGTAAGAGTTGAATTCCCCGGTAGCCATGTATCTGACGCTCTTGAATACCTATGAAAATTTCATTCTTAAGAAGCACCTCATAGGAGTCGGCTTTCTCAAGCGTTGTCCACCCATGCCAAATTCGACTAATCATGATCTATTACTCCTACCCACTATGATGATGTCAAAACTTAAAATTACAACCATACAATTTGGGTCCTGTTTTCCATTCAGATTGTGTAAAGTCGATGAATAGCTGGATATGCCCGAGAGTCTGAAAACCCTGCTTGAACAAGAATTGGATAACCCGTTGGTTTCGCGTCACGGGTCTCACGCTAAGGCTTTTTGCACCCTGTTGTTTGGCTTCGAGTTTTGCCTTCTCTAGTAATTGGGAACCAACGCCTTTTCCCCGATGATCCGATGCGACTACTAACGGTTCGATGAATAGCTCTTCATCTCGTGTTTCGAGCCCCACAAGGCCAATGACCTGGGATTGGTGTTCAGCAACCCATAGGCAGTTTGTTCCAACCGTGGCTAAGTGTTTATCAAAATATAATTCAGGTTGATCGCCGCCGATTGTTGAGTCTTCATAGATTTCACGATGCCATTCTGTCAATTCCCTCCAAAGATCCCGACAGGCTACCAGGTCATTATCTTGATATCTCCGAATTATGATAGATTCGCTCATGTATTTCCTTCGTTCACCTAGAAGCTAAAACAGTGTCTGTCGAGATGCAAACTCGATAATATCTGATTTGCATTAATCGTAAGCTTCATTACTAAGTTGTTTAGCGTCATGTTTGGTTGTGCATATGGTTAATCCCCTCGCTGTATATAGCATCCCGGATTGGACTTGGGATTTTATCATCGCACTCGTAACCTTTGTTCTCCTCCTCGTCCTAATCCGCATCATTGATATGCTCCATCAACGAGGATCCATCCCTCTTCATGTATCCCAAAAAGTCTTCTACATCTTTGCAGGCCCCACCTTCCTAATCTGCTGTCTATTCTTTGCAAGCACGTACTTAAGCCGATACATGGCAGCAGCTGTACCCACCCTCTTTCTACTCCTTTTCATTACCACTACGTTAGGTTATGCACAAAATGAAGGATTCGTTCGTACCCTATCCCGTGAAGGGGATTCAGTGGGACTCCTCAAAGGACCCCTGCTCTACATCCTCTTCATGATTTTCGCAGCCTTGTATCTCTGGTATGTTCCTCTCGACATCATGGGTACTCCACAGTTCGATATGTTCATCCCAACTGCTTTCCTCATCATGGGACCATTGGCTGGTGGCAATGGCTTTGCCAACCTGATCGGTCGCAGGTATGGGAGACACAAATTCAATGTAGTTACTGAAAAGAGCCTTGAAGGCAGCCTCATCATGTTTTTATTCAGTCTACTATTTACCTTCATTCTACTAGGGATTTACTGGCTCATCCTCGGGCATATCTTTGAGTCTTTCAGCATCTTCACGCTTATAACCCCAATCTTTGTTGTTTCGAGCGTAACTACGATTGTCGAGGCATTGAGCCCACGGCACACGGATTATTTTTTGATTCCCCTATGCGCCCTCATCACCATTCTTATCCTCTCGTGGGTCGGCTTGTATCCCTATTTTGTCATGTTTCCTCTAAGAAATCCCTTTCTCCCCTGACATATGATACTTCAATCGTCGGAATACAAATTGATTGAGTAAAAAAAAGAGAAGATTATTATTATTACATATCACTGAACACCTTTGCAAGGGAAGGGATGTAGTATGGAGAAAATACTACCTGAAGTTAAGCTTGGTTATGGAGACCTCTACGAGATTCTCATTGCACCAATCAAGTTGAAGTTGCTGTTGACGAGCATTGAACTCAAGGTGTTCAACGAGCTTTCCAAACCAAAATCAGCTGATGCTGTGGCTAAGACTCTGAACACTGATCCGACGAACACGAGACTGTTCCTCGACGGATTGGCAGCAATTGACCTTTTAGAAAAAACGAAGGGACTTTACAAAAACTCGTCTATAGCTCAAACCTTTCTAATTGAAGGCGGTCCAACATATTTGGGTCGGATTCTACCCTTTTTGCAGCCCGACGCGCAGGTATTTGAAAATCTCACCAAACTGGTTAAAGAAGGTCCTCTACCGCAACCGGAAACGCCGCCATTCTCTGAAGAGGCGGTGGCTCAAGGAGTCGTCATGATGGCTGACGCGGAACGAGCGGGCTACACTCAGGAAGCAGTGAAGATCGTGTTGGAACTACCGGAGTTCCCGTCATTCCAGAAGATGTTGGATCTGGGTGGCGGTCCCGGGCTTATTGGGATGGCAATAGTTGCTGAACACCCTAATATGAAGGCAATAAACTTTGATCTGCCACCAGTCGCTCGGAAAGCCAAGGCGTACATTAGGGAATATGGAATGGAGGACCGGATGGAGATCCTTGTTGGAGACTTCAACCAGGATTCAATAGGTGAAGGATACGATCTGGTCTGGGCGTCAGGTGTACTCCAATTTGCATTTGACATTGACTATATTGTGAAAAAAGTCTATGAGAGCCTTAATCCAGGCGGTGTCTTCGTTTCTCTTTATCCTTTTGCCCACACCCACGAGCGAACAAAACCTGAACCGGTCATCTTAGGACTATTATCAATGGCTTTAATGGGACATGAAGCCGGAATTGAAAGAGGATACGTTGCAGATTCTATGAAGAGAGCTGGATTCAAATCCGTCCACTCACGAAATATGGATACGCTTCTGGGACCAATGGACCTCGACATCGCCCGAAAATAGTAGTGTTTTATTACTTATCCAGTTCAGGAGAAGTATCAAGTGAGATTTTCTCCAACCTCATAGATAATTTTCGCTAGAACTACCCTAGATTTGGTAGCCTGAGTACATCAAAAGGATACCGAAACACAAGAGGTTACTACCTGAATCCATATCTTTTCACGTTAGTTTTAAAGAAAACATCAAGCGAGCTTAAACTATTGGGATTGATTTTAAATGGCTAGCGAAAGACCACAGATGGGAGGCATTTTTGCAGGGTTGAAAAAACGAATATTCGGTACTTTTGCTGTTTGTATCATTTGGTTTATCTTTCTTATCCTATATCTGTGGTTCGTGGCAGACGTGTATATCTTAGGACCATACAAGAATTGGGCAATTTTCCTTGTTTCACTGGCTATCGTAAGTGTAATTATCGTTGGCTTCTTTGCAACAATGGATTTCAGTTTTGGTCCACGGGAAAAAGAAAAACCAACTGAAGTGTAATTGACTTCAATATTATGATTCTGAAGTCTGCCAATCCATAAAACCTGGGTGCACTTCACTCTGATTTGTCAAACAGTTTGTTGACAAATTTACATCCACGATTTTCTATAGGATTGTTTTCATCGTAAAAGCACATTTTAGTGGGTTCTTCTTTTGAATATTTCAGGCAGCCCCAACATTGGCTGAACATACGAACCTTATGCTTCTCCCGGTACTCTTTGCATAATTCAATAGCTTTCTCCATAGGAATATTGTTTGACATGAAATAGCATTTCTTGTTAGAAATTTAAATTACTTTTCACGTATGGGCCATTCAACAGTCCAGCCTCTAGTTTTATTTCATTAAGAACCACTCATACTAACACCTTGAAGGAAAAGCTAACACGTGTTAGAAACACTAAAAATTACCGTTTTTGGCGCTTCTGTTGGCGAATGACATTGAGCTTTTGCATTGTCCAAAGAAATAATATCGTTGATATTATCAGGATTGATGTCCAGAATATGAAGCTGATATCAATTCCTGTAATGTAAATTGGTAGCTCAATAAATGTTCCAAGAAGGTCACTCCACCAATACGAGAATAGAAAGACATCCATACTGGTATGGGCGATCATTACGGGAATTAATGAGCCAGATAGATAGGCAAGATAACCCAAGAACACACTTAGTATTAGACCGTGAATAAAAATCGGAGGTAACCATGCTTGGTTAAGATGGAAGATTATGAATGTAATTGAAACAAATGCGATTGCTAACTTTTGATCGTACCGTTTTTCAAGGGGAACCTGTCCATATCCTCGAAATCCAATTTCTTCACAGATCCCTGCAACCATTGCGGCCATGAACACAAATGGCCAAGCCACCCAAACTGGCACTCCTTCGAGATTATAGATGGTGAATAACTCAGAAGGAAATGGGATAAGCCTGAAAGTTACTACAAGCATTGCTTGCGAAATGACTACGAAGAGTATTATGGCTACAATACTCCAAAGCCAAACACTTGATGGCAGCTTGACTAATCGAAAATTGGTCCATCTAAACTCCTGTGTAGCTTTATGACCCCAACGACCACTAAAAAAGAGAACAAAGCCAAATAATATGCCACCCATGATGAGGATAGTCCAAGGAAATGGTGTAAGGATTAATAATAGCGACCATGATAAGGTTCCAATCATGGTAACAGATAACATCAAAATTAATGCTTGAATAATAATGGGAATCCGATTCCACAAAACCGATATCTTATTACTCAATAAACTCAACTCCAAGCCTATTCTGATTCTCAATATATGAGATGATGTTCTCATATTAAAATATTGTTATATCGTTTTATAGGATAATTATTCCAAAGTCTAAAATTGAATTGCTCGAGTTAAAAATCTCCAGAAATGAAACCGCGCTCAGCCCTTGAACCTAGCAGGCAGAATACTTCAACAAAGCAGCTAGGTACCTATTATGCCTTTGAGGATGTTTGGAAACACCTTCCTAGGACTTTCCGTGAATAAGACTTTCAGGGCTAACACGTAGTTGTAAGGCGTCGCAAGCCCTATCAAGTGTTAGTCACTACCACCTAACACGTGGTAACTGGAATAAAAAGACCCTCTTTTTCCCCACAAACAAATGATAAACATCCGTTCAAACCTAGGAAGTCCCATATCAAGGTTTTTATGGTCGATTGTGGTAAATTTCATTGAGGGATAGTCATGGAAACTGAAGAGATTACTCTTTACGAAGAAAAGGGGCGCCTTTGGATAATCTGGTCTTATTATTTTAAAGTCTATCAAGATAGGATTGAAGCATAACGGCTGCGTTTTTGTTCCGTGAAAGCCAAATCCATGTAGAGGCATTTCCCAAGGGTAGTCAATGTTCCCTTCATTCCGAAGAGTTGGCCTATGATCGGTGTGCCTTATGCGGGCACCTATTTTGCGAAAAATGCCTTGTGCGAATCAAACCAACGTGGTATAGGACAATTGGATTCTTCCGTTTCAACGGTGTTGCCTGTAAAGTGTGTGCGTACCGTCGGGTCAAATGGTGTTGGTTGTTTGGTCTGTCATTTTGGCTGATTTTTTTGACTCCGCTGCTGCTCTTCCTTAATTGGAATCCTATGTTGTTGTTTTCTCACCTTGATCCCGCTCAAGCAGCCGAAGCAGCTCGGGGTGCCACCCTAACCGGTGTAGTGCTGGCAAGTATGGTAACGTTGGATTGGTGGGTTCAGGGTAAAACCCAGGTTATGCCTTCGCTGTCAAAGCAACCTGAAGAAATCGTGGATATGGAGACACGTATCGTCGACAGCTCTTAGCATGGAATAACGGTATTTGTAGCAGATTTCGATGCAGCCAGTTTAGCTAATTCTAGAACAATTCTCAGAGATGACGACACCAGGCAGCCTTCCAACACTCAACCACTATGATTCTGTATCATTTAACGTGCATCGTGGTTGGGGTATCCTTGACTTGTATGATGCATATCAGCTAGTCATACAACCTTCATAACTTTCCGGTTGGCTTAATAAGGATTTAAATAAGGCCATTCGATGAGAACTCCTTGGGAACGTTCATTAAATGGTTATTAAGGGAGACCTCAACGAGGGTGAATTGTCTGGGCATAGAAGACATGGCTAGGAACTTCGTCATGGCTGGAATCACCATCAACATAGTGGTGATTAATTTTCCTGGTCTTATCGGCGTTTACGCTGTCATGCTTTTGCCAAGTTCCTTCCTCGTTTTGATGTACGGTTCACAGATGGTTTTGATATTACTTGTTAGTGGCCTCTTCTTCGGAGTGATCCTTCCCTACCTAGTAATGCAAAGTATTACACCCAAGGATAAAAATGTAAATAGTGCCACCTTCATCATTTGTGGCGCGCTAACATTATTTTTCATTGGCGGCTTCTCCATCCTAATCGCTGGCATACTCATCTTAAAATGGGTTTTAAATGAAAAGCCAGTGAAGCTACCTACTTCCTCTGCACCACCCGCTCCAACGTCAACTCCCCTTATCAGTAGTAATCTGACAAAGGGAACTAATATGGGGAGGGATGATACGGCTCGGGCACTTGCCCTAGCTGGAATCGTCCTCAGTATTCTCACCCTTGTCTTGCTTTACATCAGCGTGGTAGCCCGTTTGGCAGACCCTTTGCAATGGCCTTTTTCCTTGGGGATTTGGGACTCCTTTATGGTAACGTTCATTTTTACTCTATGTATAGGAATGATCTTGCCAGCTATAGGTTACCATAGCATTACCTCCAAGGATAGAGTAAGGGCGGGTGCCGTCCTTATCGTATCTGGCGTGTTAACAATGATTCCCCGCTTCACCTTGATTGGCGGCGTCTTCCTCGTTTTCGCTGGTGTCTTCGCCCTCAGCTGGAATCCTGCAGGCTGAGTAAGAGAAAGATTACTGGTAGAACAATTCATTCCATAATCCTTTCCTTAATCAAATCCAAACATTGTCGGAACCCGAATTGCCGGGCCTTCTCGAGGCGATCGAGGAATTTGCTGTTCTTTGGTGTCACTTGGCTGGGAGTCTGGTACTTTGCTTACCGAACCCGGTGGTGGAAGAAGAAAACCAAGAGAGACATCAAGGACGGCGCTTAGGCGTGTTTCCCCACCCAATACACAACTTTTAATTAATTGACTAATCCATCGAACAAGCTTTTCCTTCAAATAAACCTCGCTGCTCACCTGCATGAACAATCCATCCACACCGTCGAAAGCATGCTCAAAGCAACCTCACAATAAGGACTACCCACACCCTGAAGATAGAGAATTTTGCTAAATTTTACCAAGAAGCTGTCGTTGATTTCCAAAGAAAATAAAGACAAGGGGCAAAGCTGGAAGCAATACAGCTAGAGGGAGTGCGAGGAAAGGGAGTATGAAGAACTGGATGTAGATTGTGTCTTCGATATCAATTAGATTATATGCAAAAATAAAAAATGCCGCGACAAGCAATGCTAAATCACGAACAACACCCATACAACCCTGAACCAAGGAACTGCAGACCTAGCACCCCACACAATCGCAAACACCACGAAAACCCAAAGCAGGGTAACCACCAGGAGCCAAAGGACCCTTCAGGCTTGGTGTAGAGGTATTCTAGAACGTCTTTTCCCGTAATTTCCTTCACTAGCTTAGAAGGAAAAAACTTGATGAACTCGCGGAGGACCCGTTTATAACGTTCCCTCGTGTTCTCTGTACGGTTCGGGTTGAGAAGGAATTCTTCGAGAAGCAGTGCCTCAGTCATGGCACAGTAAAACATTCTAGCAGAACGTTTAAAGTTTATACATCTGGCGTTCAAATTTTCTTTTACACTGTTTTGCAAGGATAAGAAACACTTTCCTACGACTTTCCGTGTATAAGGCTTTTAGGGCTAACACGTTGTTGTTAGGCCTCGTAAGCTCTATCACGTGTTAGTAACTACCATGGCAACACGTGGTAGCTCTGGGATAAAAAGACCCCCATTAGTAATCAAGATATTAGCACAGGTTGAGAACTTTCACTATGTCACAGTTCGAAGACATAGATGTAACTAAAGATAGCTCCACCTGCATTAGACAGTATTTTTTAGCATATTATCATATTTAGAACAATTAGGATAGAATGGACTAAAGTCAAAGGTGGAAACACAATTGAAGATTTCATTAACTAGGATTATAGCTGACATTCATGCGTTGTTCCATTGAATTGTAATTACAGAAATTGTAGGATGTTGGGTACTAATCTGTGGTCAATGGCTTTTTTTAATTCCTTTTCTTTTCGTACAAAAAGTGCAGCACCCTTGAGGATCTGGGCTGCAGCAATGGTGAAACAATCAGGAAGTGCAATAGCAGCCTTGCACTTTAGTTGCGCTGAAAGTTGCCACAATGACGAAGCAGGAATTGTTTGGATAGTAGCTGATTTAATAAGGCTCTTTACTTTTTTTGATGCTGTTTCCCACCCTGCTTTCCTACAGATAATGTAAGCTAGTTCACTCATTGCTAGTTCAGTACAAGCAAATAGGCTGTTTCCTGCTGCAATTTCCTGAGCTAAATCTTCTGTTCTTTTTTCTCCTGTAGCCAGTGCGATTAGGACACCACCATCAAGAACGAAGACTGCAGGCTTAGTTTCTTTAGCCATTGTCTTTGAGTCGCTCCTGTATCAGTAGTTGATAAAGTTCATCAAAATCTAGTCCAGGCTCTGGTGTTGTAAATGACTCCCACGAAGCTATATCTTTTTTCTGGTGCTCAAAAAAGTGGATTAAATGCTTAATAGTGGCATCAAAGTCGACTCTTCGACCTTGTTGCCGCTGAAGATCAGCTGCAATTTTGAGGAGATGTTTTCTTGTATCCTCTTTAATGGAAATCGTCGTCACTTATTTTCACCATGTTATACATAGTGGTTGTGCTTAATATAATGTTTGTGTTAGATATAATTTCTGTATGACTAGGGAGCAAATTGTGGGTCTAGAAAAAACTGTTTAAGAAGCTGTACGTCGATCATTTCACCTTTAAACACCCTCGCTGAACGTTTAAAGTTTATTTGCGATGTACTTGTCCTGAATTTGGGAGAGTTTGGAAACACTCATCTATTCATCTTGACGGAAAAGCTAACACGTGTTAGAAACACTAAACATCACCGTTTTCCGGTTTAGTTAGTCAAGCTAACACGCGTTGTTGGATGAATTCCAACCTTTACGTGTTAGGTCATAAACACATTAACACGTGGTAGTTCTGGGGTAAAAAGATCCTCTTTTCCTTTTGTTGTTTATAGACTATTGACCTAATTCAAAGGACTGAGTAGTAGTTAATCTATCTTCTAGGAGATGTGGAGGTATTAATTCCATTGCGTTTCGTTTTTTGGGGATTTACTTCATCTCTTTCAAATAAACATCGGTGGTTTTTGCAGTACTATAAATCGGAACGAAGGTCCACTCAGATAAGCCAGCGTAATGAAGGTTCCATCGAACTAATTGATGGGGATCATCGACATCAAGGATTACAAACCCTCGATTTCCACTTTCGCTAATAATGTTGTAAGGGCCATATTTGACCTTAGGATACTTATCGGTGCCTTTTTCGTAAATCGCTATAAGTTCTGCATTTTTCTTCACAAGCGCATCTAATTTTTCCATGTCAGCCTCCCAATAGGCGATATACTTCATTTTGACCAACCTTTTTTTAATACCTGAATATCTTCCTGATAGATTTCTTAATTACCAGAAACCTATCCCTCAAGGAAGAGCTTAAACAAGACATCTTATTTAAGTCTAATTATTGATGAACTGTTCAAGCATGGAGCACACAAAACATCACCCTTTTCTGGTTAGGTTTGTCAGTGCTAATAATTAGAAAGTAAAAACCTTTGCCGATTAAGAAGAAGTAATGAATTTTAAAGTCGAATAGCACTATTACTAATCAATCAAATTTTGGAGGATTAAGTATTGGCAAAGAAAAAAAGACTAAAACCCACAACAACAGATGCCGGGATCCCAGTAGCCAGCGATGAGTTTTCTCTTACCGTAGGGCCTGATGGCCCAATTCTGCTGCAGGACCACTACTTGATGGAGCAGATGGCCAACTTTAACAGGGAGATGATTCCAGACCGCCAGCCCCACGCAAAGGGTTCCGGGGCCTTCGGATACTTTGAGGTGACCAAGGACGTCAGTACTTATACAAAGGCAGCCGTGTTCCAACCGGGCACGAAGACCGAGGTGTTGGCCCGATTCTCCACTGTAGCTGGCGAAAGCGGCAGTCCCGATACCTGGCGGGATGTACGCGGCTTTGCGCTGAAGTTTTACACCACAGAAGGCAATTATGACATGGTGGGAAACAACACCCCTGTTTTCTTCGTACGTGATCCTATGAAGTTCCAGCACTTCATCCACTCCCAGAAGCGCCGTGCGGACAGCGGCCTGCGTGATAACGACATGCAGTGGGACTTCTGGACGCTTTCACCCGAGACGGCCCATCAAGTCACCATCTTGATGAGTGATCGTGGAGTCCCCAAAAGCTATCGGCACATGAACGGCTACTCGAGCCACACATTTATGTGGGTCAATGCCAAAGGCGAGCGATACTGGGTGAAGTATCACTTCAAGACAAACCAGGGCATTGACTTCCTCACCCAGGAAGAGGCCGACCGGATTGCCGGTGTTGATGCCGATTACCACCGCCGCGATCTGTTCGAGGCGATCAAGCGGGGGGATTACCCCAGTTGGACCCTGAAAGTCCAGATCATGCCCTTCAAAGAGGCCGAGACTTACCGATTCAACCCCTTCGACCTGACCAAGGTGTGGCCCCACGGAGATTACCCGGTACACGAAGTGGGCCAGCTGACGCTGGACCGTAATCCGAGCGATTTTCACGCTGAGATTGAGCAGGCGGCGTTCGGGCCGAACAACCTCGTCCCCGGAATCGGTCCGAGCCCGGATAAAATGCTGCTCGCCCGTCTGGTTTCATATGCTGACGCCCACCGGGCTCGTCTAGGTGTCAACTACAAGCAGATTCCAGTCAACCGACCCAAAGTACCAGTGCACAACTACAGCAAGGGCGGGGCCATGCGGATTGACAACGTCTCAGATCCTGTCTATACGCCCAACTCAAAAGGCGGCCCCAAAGCCGACCCTGAGCGGTATCCCGAGGTGGCCATCTGGAGTGCCAGCGGCGAGTTCATCCGTGCCGCCTACACCAAACGCAAGGACGACGACGATTTCGGTCAACCTGGCACACTGGTGCGCAAGGTCATGGACGATGCGCAGCGCGACCGGCTGGTGTCCAATGTGGTGGGGCATTTGCAAAACGGCGTGTCCGAACCCGTTCTGCAGCGGGCCTTTGAATACTGGCGCAACATCGATAAGGAAATCGGCGACCGCATAGCCAAAGGCGTGAAAGGCGGATAATCAGCTCGCAGACGCCTTCGTTTGGGTGTGGTTCAAGCTGATGTACCACGACATGGTACCCCGAGTGCTACTTAGACCCCGAGATTCCCACTGAGGAACTCATCTGGCAGGACCGTTCTCATGGCTTAAGCTCCAAAACGGAATACATAATCGTCTTCTCACAGTGCTATCGAAATCTTTTCTGGTAGAATGAGATCCTCATAATGAAAATGAGCCAGTTTCTATTTTTGCTAAAGGAACCCTGAGCCCCACCTATACTTCACCAAAAAACAATCCGGGAGTCTCCAATTATGAAGAAGCCAAAAGATACCATACTTATTTAGAAAGTCATCTGGCGTTCAAATTTACTAATCTACGGTTTTCCATTAATAAGAAATACTAAACCTCACGTTTTATCGAAAAATCGAATTTTTAAGGTTCGAAGGATAAGGGAGGGCGTCCAACCCTTCCTGGGCGGAAGGGTGTAGGAGTAAGTCTAGGAGAGTCCGAATTTGATGAAAAAACAGAGAAAGTTGAGTGGTCTGCTAGTTGTAATAGCTGTGCTCTGGGCGATGTCGATGCTGTTGCCGTTCTCTGATGCGGTGCGGGCAACGGATGTGATTGCGGATACCTTCAATGACATGGACTATATGGGCTGGGATACCTACGGAAGATTTCTTAATAAAATTGCATTTATGGAGTATTTTCCTGATGGTGTTGGTAATTTTTCTGCTGCTGATCAAACATTGAAGGTCATTGGACCCTCAGAAAATGAGACCTTTCACTACTTGAGTATGGCGTACATAAATAGCTCAATTTGCTATGGCACATGGAGCTTCGATGTGTTTGTATTCAACAATACACTGGGTTGGTGTTTCGTTCAATTAATTGGCGATTCCTATAATCCCATAGAAGGTTGGTCCAATATTCCGGGTCCATACAAGAATTACAGTTACGAAATTTGGATATACACGCGGAATCTAGGATCACACTATTATCAGCCTACGATTACCCTTGAACGATGCTATGACGGTACTTACACTCTTGAGGGGCAACATGCGGTTTTGCCAGGCACGGCTACTTGGTCAAATTGCTGGAATCACTTCGATATAACCCGAAATTCCACCGGGTATTTCAACATCTATCTTAATGGAACTCACTGCATCTCAGTACAAGACGCTGTTTTTCCCATATCTGGTTACTTCGCCTTTGAAGCCCAGAGTGGTTGGGCCATTGATAACGTGGCAATATTTGATTACATCGTTCCACATCCGCCCCCCGAAACACCCGAAACACCCGAAACGCCCCCACCACCACCTAACAACACAACACTCATGATAGCAATCGGCACCATCGAACTCATCATCATAATTGTGCTAGTCATCTTCTACCTCAGACGACGCTCATAAGCAGGTGGTCGTAGGGCAAACGCCCTACACCCCTCCCTTTTTTCAAAATAATCAAAGTGCAAATTTAGTAATAAAATCAGATTTATAGGGTTCATGAGAATAGTGTGGATACAATCCTTCCCTTGAGGAGGATTTGGAGAAAAAAAAGGAGATATCTAAATTGTTCGTGAAGCACAGAAGATTGACAACTCTTCTTGTCGCCATCGCTCTTCTGTTGGTACTATCTTTACAACTTCCATTACAAGACCCGGTTAAAGCAACAGAACTCATCACAGACAATTTCAATGACATGAATTACGATGGCTGGGATACTTTCGGAATATTGTACAATAGAACGGATTACAGGTACTATGATGCTGGTGTCGGTAATTTCACTGCTGCTGATAAGACTTTGAGGGTCAACGGATCAGAAACCACCTGGGACCTACAATACATGAATTTAGCGTACTTGAATCACTCAGTGAATTATGGCACCTGGAGCTTCGACCTGTTTGTAGTCGATACTCCTGGTGCGGAGTGCGTGGTTCACTTAATTGCTGATCACTATAATCCAGCACAGGAAATTTCAACAATCCCAGGTCCAGGTATGAATTACAGTTACTGCTTTGTGATGATCACACATAATATAGGCGAATATTATTACCAGCCAACGATTGACTTCTGGAGACTTGTTGGAACTGAACATACAAGTCTTGGAAGCTATGATGTTGGACCACCTTCGTATTCATGGAACAATTGCTGGACCCACTTCGATGTGACACGAAACTCAACTGGGTATTTCAATGTATATATCAACGGAACTCTCCGCATGTCTCAACAGGAACAAATTACTATCCCATCGGGTTACTTCATCTTTGCCGGTCTAACTGGTCAGGCCATTGATAATGTGGCAATATATGACTACGTTGTTCCTCCACCTCCGCCCCCTGAACCACCTGAACCAACTGAACCACCACCTCCACCACTGGACTTTACGCTGCCGTTGATTGCTGTCAGTGCTATTGAGCTGATCGTCATCATCGTCCTCGTCATCCTCTACTTCCGGCGACACCCCTAATCAGGTGCGTGTAAGGCACTCACCCTACCCTTTTTCCTTTTTTTCCGAAGACACAGTTTTTACTATGGGTATTTGTGTTATGAAGTCAAATCATGACAGGCCGAGTTTAAGCCAAAACAAACAACAAGTTAAAAAAACGTGGAATACTGCTAAAATGGCTGGTGAACGAAATGATAAGAACTATTATCGTTTATGATACGAAATATGGTAACACAAAGCTTGTAGCGGAAAAGATTATGGAAGGGGTAAGTGAAGTCGAGGGAATAGAAACTACTATCAGTGATGTCAAGGATACCGATCCCAAAGAGGCAGCAGATTATGATGCAATAGTCATCGGGTCACCAACACATTTTGGGGGACCTGTTAGGGGTATCAAGAAGTTTATTGATAAACTGGGCAAACTTGACACAAAGGCGAAATGGGTTGCTCTTTTCGACACTTATCTAGGAGAAGACTTCGAAAAATCTGTGAAAAAGATGGAGAAGAGAATAAACGAAAAAGTTCCCAAATTGAAGCTAATCACTTCGGGCCTGTCCATACGGGTCGACGGAATGAAAGGACCAGTCACAGATGGAGAGTTGCCCAAATCCAAAGATTTCGGAAAGAAAATTGCTACGCAACTTAAGACCTGACCAGCTATCTTTTGACACTGTTCTTCGTCGCCTTCAAACTCGTAATTTACCTCGTCATGCGAGCCGGGCGACGAGGTACTAAATAAACGAAGGAATAGAGTTTGCTAAAACAAACTTGTGGATTCACTTATCCCCAGTAAAACCTGTAAAAGAAACACTTATGCGGGTTCTGAGAGTGTATATATCTGGGTAGGGCACGGTAGTGACTACCGTGGGCCAGGCTGTGGAGAGCTTGAGCACTGAACTGTATGCCGCGAAAATCCGCGGGTATATCCGCGAGGCGCGAAAACGGAAGAATTTACAAGATTTTTACACAGCTGGTGTTTTCTATCAACGGGCTGCCAAAATTGCTCATAAGGTGAATCGCTCCCCCCGGAAATATGAAGATCAAGCGCTGGCATGCTTTGAAATGCAGGTCCAGCAAAGTTTGAGTACAGAAGATTTTTCTCAAGCAGCTGACGCGTTGGAGCGCATCGCCAAAATTTATGAGCGGATCGGCGATACGCAATTGGCAGCAGAGCTAAGGTTTCAGGCTAGCTACCTTCGTTTACGTGGTATTGAAACATTGATTTCTTAGCAACGAAATAAAACCATTCTTTGATTTTTGATGTTGGTCAGTCTTCAGATCGTTCGCGTATGAGCACGATAAATATTAGGGCTAGTCCGATGGCAACGAGAACATCGGCAATCTGATGTAAGAATAGGGATTCGATGATAATAAGTCCGAAGAGATTTGTGAAGCAAGGAATTCCTGGACTAACTGCTGAACAGGCGAGTTGGGAGATGAAGGCGTATCGCATGGCAACCAGTGCGATAGTCAAACAACTCATTCCAAGGATACCAAGAATTACAAGTAAATGACTTTCACTGAGCCAGTGACGAAATCGGCTGATGACGCGGAACCATTCTTGTTGTTTCCGGGTCTGAGACGTTTCATTTGACGGAGCGCGTTGTAGAGAAAACGTGAATCCCATTATGATTAGACCAATCACGAAAAAGGCTATGCCAATGTAATGCCAGGTATCTGGAAATATTCGGAGAATGGGAAATAGGGACCATTGGATAACAATGCGGTAACGGAGGGCAAAGATGGCTTCATCCAAACAAATCCAAACAGCAAAGGCGATGATAAAGAATGGAATGAAAGCTGCAGAATAGAAAACCCAATCGTGTTCGACGAATCGAACCCGATCTATCCAACGTTCCTGTTTGTTAGGTTGTTGTTCATTCATTATCTGAGCCGTCCCATCTGTGCTAAGAGTCCTAAGATTAGCTTTACAGAACTGATGAGAACAATTGTACCGAGTCCACCAAGTACTAATAAATTCCCAAAAAGGTGAAGAATCATCGGCGAGATTTCCAAACTCAAGAAGATGTAATTGTTGAAGAGCAGTGTGCCTTTCAGCCATTCACCCTGAAAGAGAAAGGCTTGATGCATGCAAAACCATATTCCTCCTGCAGCGAGAAAAAGTCCGAGAAAACCAACAATCTTGAAGAAATCTGAATGACTAAATAGGTGTATCACTCGACTTCGAATGCGAGTTGGCCGTGTTTCAGATTGTTCAACTATCACTAGAGTCAAGGTGATAGGTAAATACAGAAGCACCAGTCCCACGGAGGCGAGTACAATTCCAATGTCATGAAACTGCGTTAGAGTGAAGGTTGGAAATAATTCAGGTGGCCAAGGCCCATTAACGCCAAACACTAACAAAACAAAAGCCGTATTCAAAAACAACTCAACCGCAATGAACACCAGTAAAAACGCAAACACGCTTAATCCGATAAAAGCAATCAGTAGCTTTCGTGTTGATTTGAGAGTGTCTTGAATTGCTTGTTCTTCCTGCTCCATAATCGGTTCCCTCTTTATTCAAGACCCTTGGTGGATTCTTTGATGATCTTATGGATAATCTTTCGATTGATCCAACTTGATGACACCGCTTCAGCAAAATCCAGGCGATCAAAGTATAACCGCAGCGATTTCACTAACAGGTTTTCATACACAAGGAGTTCTGCCTGTTTGGATTGCACTGTACGACCATCCTGTAATTTGCCTTGAACGATGAATTCTTCGAAAAACACGTTGTCATCCACCATTATACTAATTGGCTCAAAGGAAATTTCAGTTAGATGGTGAAACATCCAATCTAACCATTTTCGAGCACCTTCATGTCCGTGTAAAGTTATACCAAATAGTTCGATACTACAGTCTTTTGCAAAGAAAGGTAAAATCCGTTCAATATCTTGGGTTTCAATCACATCATCAAAGTCCTTAGCAACTTGTAGTATCTGTTCCTTAGTTTGAGTCATTGAAGAACATCTCTCATGGGGAATAGGAGTCAGAGCCATATTAATACAATCAGAATGTCATATCTCTAAAGCGTTCGAGGCAAACATACTTTGGGTTTAAGGATTCGTCACTACAACGATTTCAACGTTTAAGCCAAACATAAATTGTATACTTTCCTTTACAACTTGAAACCCATTTTCATTCAAAATATGGGCGAGATAGATGGGGCGACAATCAACCCATTTTGGAAACAGCGAATGCAATTTTTCATAGATTCTTGTGACGACGCCTTCGGATCCTTTCTTCGAAAGTGAAACAACACCCATTCGCCCACCCTTCCGTAACACTCGTTGACACTCAAACAAGAGTCGAGGAATGTCAGGTGTATCAAACAGCTCCAGTGTGAAGCTCATGAAGACTACATCAAACGTGTTGGACTCAAAGGGTAAGATTACAGCATCCCCACAGACAATCTTGACACGGTCAGTAACACCCGACTTTTGAACTCGTTTGAGGGCTATATCATACATACCCTTCGAGATATCTATCCCAACGACCTTGCCAGTGGATCCCACTTGTTTTGCTACAGTTATTAGCATATGACCAGTACCGTATCCGATCTCTAGAATATGTTCTCCATGTTGAACCGCTAATTGTGCAACGCCAACTTCGGCGTATTTCCTTTCAAACGAACCGCTAATCCAATCATACCATCGACTATACCGGTCGTAGGTTCGCTTAGCATCTGATCGTGATCGGTTGACCCGGCTAATCTGAAATCCGCTTTTCGCCATTGACAGAACCTTTTATCGAAATCCTAGCAATCTTTGAATTAGAGAAAATAAAAGGACTCCGAAATACAAGGAAAAAAGAAGAAGAAGAGAAGGATTATGGAATTTCCACAATCTCTGTTTTTCACTATTACTCGCCTTTTCGTCTCAACATAAGCCACACAACGATAATGATGACAACGACAACTACAGCTACGGCCACAATGATTAGTAGCCATTCAGCAGGAAACTGCATTACAGGGGCAAGAACGAGACCTTGTCGAGCGAAGTAGATGTCGTGGTTTAAGCCGTTGCGACCATCAGTCCAGACTATGCACATATCCCCATTCGGGGCAGGGCGTAGGCAGAAGTAATCACCTGGACGTGTGAAGGTGAGCGGAAACCCCACATCGGAGATGCGTTCGTCATCGGAAAAGGTGGCTCCACCATCGCTGGAATAGCTGTAGTAGATGTTCCATTCGCCCAACCGGGCATCCAGCCACGCCATGTGGATGGTGTCATCATCAGTGATGTACATTTCCACCATTCGCTGCATCCCTGTGTAGTCATCATTGACTTGCACAGCAGTATTCCATGTCCGACCGCCATCAATGGATTTGATGACATAGATTTCATGATATTGTGGGCTAGTGTCGAGACCAGCGCTGTAGGCGACATAGACGTTTTGTGAACTATCACTTCGCACTACTGTAATGAGGTTTAACGAAATATATGGAGGATTGACAAGGACACCAGGTGTCCAAGTAGTTCCTTGGTCATCGGATCGGGTGAAGAAAATCTGTGTAAGTGGTGCGGTATCCGATGTGCCATTTACATAGGTCATGTAAAGTGAATCGTTGGAGGTGCAGTGGAGGTAAGGGATCCATGGTTCAGCCGGTGTTGTTGTTGGCGTGAATGAGGCTCCACCATCAATGGATTTAGTAAATCGTAAATCCCAACTCTGTTCGATGTAGTCGGAATCGATTTCAATGTGATCCCAGACAATGTATATGTTTCCATTGGAATCGATACATGCTGTTTCTTTGTCATCGAAATATGTGGTGTCTGCTGCATTCACAGGAGTTCCCCAAGTTTCACCACCATCTGTAGTTTTTGCTACTCCGACCCCTTCAGGGTCGTAGTTGTTAACAATGTCATTGAATTCAATCCACACAAAATAGACATTATCATCAGCATCGGCTTCCAACCAAGGGTCCGATTGGAAGTTATTGTCATCCATCCGGGTCATCAGAATATTTGGAGTGTAGGTGATTCCGCCATCGAGGGAATAGGCGAACCCTACACGGCGACCAGGTCCGTCATGGGATTCAGCTTCTTTCCAACCTACGAGTATGCGTCCATCACTCGTTATTGCCATGGTTGGCTCAACTTGATCTGTGTAAGGTGAGGTGCCATCCGTGACGCGGATATTCGTGCCGAATTCGTTGGCACCATCTTGCGCCAAGCCGAGGGGCACGGGAATTTGCGTAAATGGTGACTGACTAGCTATTGCTGCTGGTAAAATGAAGAATTGCGAAGCTAAGAGTATCGTTAAAAGAATTGCATGGGAATCTTTCATTGATATCACCAGTTCCTTGATTAACTCAAGGCAGGTATCCTGCCGAAGTAGTATTAGATATACTCATCTATACCGGAAAGTGCGGTTTTCGACCGTTAACCACGTTGCCAATAAAAATTGTCAACCTGATGAGTGCGTTTCGAATCAAGTGTAGTGGGTCAACAGTGGGAGTGATGTTCTCCTACATTTCGAACCCAGTTTTCCCAGCGCCCCATTTGTCAAGTGCAACTTTCAATTCCGAATGGTCTTCTGCGTAGTCTTTCAATGTGATACCTTTAACCGTGGCATCGATGGCTTGGCGGAATGCCTTGGCTCCAGCTGAGGGCCCTCCGTGTTCTGCGGGGTAGGCATGGATACCGCCACCGGTTCCTATCATGATTTCTAAGCCGAGATCCTCCACCACCATGGGTACGTGTCCGGGTGTTATTCCACCACTGGGCATGGGCATAGTCGGTTTAATGTGTTGTAAAGGATAATTCATCGCTCGAGCCATTTCGATATACCGTTGTTTAAGCAGTGGTGCTTTGCCATAGGGTGCAGGGAACACTTCAATATCGATACCCGCGAGTCGAGGGAGTTTTCCAATGACTAACTGAGTTGAGAGACCACTGATTGGGGAATAACTGAGGGCCCCAGCAATGTCCATGTGTCCTAGGACGGGTACATTGATACTGGGATCATCTGTGACTTGCCTGACGGCACTATATCCGACAGCAAGGTAATTAATCATCAAGGCGTTGGCTCCATGTTCGAGGGCCGCTTCAGCATTTTCCATAAGTTTCGGAATTCGGTCCGTAATGTTGATGGTGTATAGGGTTTTTTCGTCCTTCTCAGAGTTCGCCTTATCGATTGCATCCATGTACAAGGGGAGGCGCTCAGTGATGCGATTAAACACGGGATCAGCGATGAGTTCGTCATCCTTGATGATATCCGCACCACCCCGTGCCGCTTCATAGAGAAGCTTGGCACCGACCTTGGGAGGATAACCAGTGCAAGGTTTAATCATATTGTTCAACAGGGGTCGACCTTTCACTCCAAGGACTTTGAACACACCCTTTGTGCCAAACTTTGGACCTTGGAACCCTTTCAGCCAGCTTTTCGGAAATCGAAGGTCCAGAACCTTCACGCGTCCACCCATGCTGATATTTCCCACAACAGTTGAGAGGAGCATGGGGATTTGTTGCCCGAAATTCACCCATGGAAAGGCGACTTGGACAATGTAGTGGCGGTGGGTGACATCTTTGGGTTGACTATATTCGGGGTATGGTCCTTCATAGATGCCAATGACTTTGGCGACATATTTTTTCCGCATTTGTGGAGTTTCGCCTGGAACCAGCACCCAGGTTCCAGTGCTTTGCTCAACAGCTGCCATTTCACAAATATCTTTGATGGGTAATCCAATGGGCGCACCAAAGTAGTAGGTCGCAATGACATATTTCTCTGGATCGATTTCGTCGGGGAGTGCATTGGGTTGACTTTCTATTGGGAGATCATCATGTGGTGACATTTTCGTCATCTACCTACAGTGCATGAATTGGTTACACTGGGATGTAAGGCTCTATTTTAGCCTTATCTACGTTGATATCAGTATGGAAAAAATGTGGTTTTGAACTAACACGGCTTTACCGAGATGTACGATTACAAATGAGTCGCTTTTACAAGGGCTTTCAAGAAAAAGAAGAGAAAGGGCTCCTTGGGAGCCCCTTATTCTACCAGAGATTTGTAGGTTGAATTTGTGCTATTAGCCACTTCTACGTCGGCGAATAAGTAACACAATGACGAGTATGACGAGGATTAGTATCACAATGCCAAGGATTAGCAATAGCGGATCGAAGG